>Ga0193963_1000141_pt1 | contig 36817 bp, 37 predicted proteins | sample FB_6_MG_FD_140359 | JGI IMG/M metagenome (GOLD analysis project Ga0193963, IMG submission 140359) | Microbial mat bacterial communities from the Broadkill River, Lewes, Delaware, United States - FB_6_MG | ecosystem: Environmental > Aquatic > Freshwater > River > Microbial mats | place: USA...
AGAAACTTAACTAATGAAGCAGCCCCACTGGTTAAGAGTATTTCAGACAATCTTTTTTATTTAGGCTTTGAAGCGGACAGAATGAAAGCCGGAGACCGTAGCGAACGGACCACATTCATTGAAAGGAATCTCGACTATTTGCAAAAACTAGCGGGGGCGAGTCGATGCTAGTAACCGTCACGCTAACGCTATTTGAGCTTTCGCTACACTCCGCTTGCTATATGGCTCTAGGTCTCATGCTCGGCTACGTCTTAGGGGTGGCCGACACATGGAACCGATAACCCTAGAATTGCAGAGCACCACAAAAGAAAGCCCAGAAAGGTCGTTACTCGTAGAAGTATTACTCCTGGCGGTTGTTGATTCGCTAGGCGGAGAAGCACGTAAAGTAAGCGAGTATGACCAGGAGTTAGCCAGGGTATGGCTTGAGCGCTCCCCAGTGTGCCGGTACTACTGCACCCTTGTGGATATAGACTACCGAGCCATGATAGACCGGCTGAATAAACGCTGGCGACATTGCTAGCACCATAAGCTAGAATTACAGTCTTTTACTAAGGATAAACCGCCTATGGCATTAACTTTTCACCCGAGGCCAGGGACGATTCTAATGTGTGATTTTAGTGCGGGGTTTAAAGCCCCGGAAATGGTGAAAGTTAGACCCGTTGTTGTAGTTTCCCCAAAGAGAAAACATTGCTCCGGCTTATGTACTGTAGTCGCTATTAGCACAGTAACGCCCACGACTATCGAGAATTGGCACTACCAGGTCCCTAAAGCGAGTATGCCGCAGACCCAACGATTCCAGGCTAATGACTCTTGGGTAAAAGGCGATATGATTTATCGTGTCGGTTTTGACCGGCTAGACCTGATTAAAATTGGCAAAGAGCCGGGAACGGGTAAGCGCCTGTACTTCAAGCAGGGCTTAGGTAGAGAGCAAATGAAGAGTATTTATTCTTGCGTTCTTCATGCCTTGAACCTCGGGCATTTACCCCAACATTTGTAACCAGTCGGCACTACGCTATATTGACGTGAGCGCTCACTGGTATATACTAATAGTGTTCCTGCGCTGCTTCGGCATCAGGCTTTTAAGACTACCAGAACACGGTAGCTAGCTACGGTAAAGGCGATGACAAGCTCACTGTGGCTATGAATTTAGGCTCCGAAAGGGGCCTTTGTCATTTCTGGCGTATAGAAAAGTGATAATCGGCGCACACTCCGAACAAAAGGTGACAGATTTGGTGACAGACACACAAGCCCGGCCAGAAGAAAACCTCTGCAACCCCTTTAAATACTGCCTATTGCGCCGCACACACTATAAGCAAATACAAAATATTGAATAGAATAAAGTAAGGTACGCAATGAGTAGTCGTGGCACATTATTAACGGTATCAGCACCTTCTGGTGCCGGTAAAACTAGCTTGGTAAAAGCACTGGTCGAGCGGGACTCCAATGTTCGCGTGTCGGTATCTCACACCACCCGGCCGATACGGCCAGGTGAGCAAGACGGCGTTAATTATCATTTTGTCAGCCATGACGATTTTGCTCGCATGTTAGCGCAGAACGAGTTTCTGGAGCACGCGCAAGTCTTTAGCAATCACTACGGTACGTCGATTCGCTGGGTAGAGGAGGCACTGGCGCAGGGTGTAGATGTAATACTTGAAATTGATTGGCAAGGTGCAGAGCAAGTGCGCCAGCAGCTCAATGATGTCGTCAGTGTGTTCATCCTGCCCCCTTCGCGAAAAGCCTTGGAAGAGCGTTTACAGGGGCGAGGTCAAGATGATGATTCCGTCATCGCTCAGCGAATGCAAGAAGCTATTAGTGAAATGTCACACTACAGTGACGCTCAGTGGCTAATTATCAATGATGATTTTCAGCAGGCGCTCGATGATTTTCACTGCGTTGTGGAGGCCCAGCGCCTGCGGTTAGAGCCCCAGGGGCAGAAACATCAAAAATTGTTGAGTGAGTTATTGTCCTAGCCATTAATTTTGCGTACACTACTATGTCCAGTCGTTTAATCATGCTTAGTGTGGCTGTTATTATTGCAAAACAGGCCAAAAGATAGACGACACTTCCTTTTTATATTATTTGGATTCATTGCTGTATGGCTCGTATTACTGTTGAAGATTGCTTAGATCATGTTGATAATCGCTTCGAATTAGTGCTTGTTGGTACTAAAAGGGCTCGCCAGATCGCAGTAGGAGGTAAAGAGCCTCTAGTGCCTGAAGAAAACGACAAGCCAACAGTTATTGCGTTACGTGAAATTGAAGAGGGCTTAGTTACGGCAAGCATTCTCAATCAACGCGACGATGCAGACGAATACGAAATTACACAAGAGCCTATGGTTAATACAATTATCGACAATCTCTAGCGCTTTGGTGTATCTTTTAATCTCTATGCGGTAGATGATACATAGTAGATATAAGTTTAAGAGCGTACAGTCAATGTCCACTAGCTAACGCGGATGATTGTGAAACGACCATTGAATACTCAGATATGTTTAACATCATCATGGCTTTATTGTTGGGCTGCGCCCATCACCGTAGCAATGGTGTGCTTAATGGGAGGCTATCATGCCTTCCATTGATATGTTTGCCCATCAGTTAGCTGACTATCTCGACCCAGAAAAAATTAATCTCGTGCGCCGAGCTTACTACTATGCAGAACAGGCCCATGACGGCCAGATGCGCAGTAGTGGCGACCCCTATATTACCCACCCCCTTGCCGTTGCTAAAATATTGTCCTCCATGCATATGGACCACCATAGTATTATGGCCGCGATGCTGCATGATGTCATTGAAGATACGGGTATTAGTAAGGTTGCACTAGCTGAACAGTTTGGCGATACCGTGGCAGATCTTGTCGATGGCGTGAGTAAACTTACGTATATCGAGTTCTCAAGCCAAGAGGAAAAACAGGCAAAGAATTTTGAGAAAATGGCCATGGCGATGGCTAAAGATATTCGGGTTATTGTTGTTAAGCTGGCAGACCGTTTACACAATATGCGTACACTTGGCCCGCTCAAAGTCGAAAAGCGCCGCCGAGTTGCTCGCGAAACGCTAGATATCTATGCGCGTATTGCTGGGCGTTTAGGTATGCAAGGTATGCGCATTGAATTTGAAGATCGAGGGTTTGCAGCTCTTTACCCATTGCGGGCACGCCGCTTAAAAGCCGCTGTGCAAATGGTGCGTGCCAAACAGCATGAATTGGTTGAACACATTAAAGCATCAATGGAAAAACAGCTTGATCGATGGAATATCGATAGTGAAGTCATTGGTCGTGAAAAGCACCTCTATAGTATTTATCGAAAAATGGAGGGCAATAAAAAATTTCGTGATATTACCGATGTCTTTGCCTTTCGTATTATTGTCGAAGATGTCGACACCTGCTACCGTGTCCTTGGCGCTATTCATACGCTGTATAAACCGATTATTCACCGCTTTAAAGATTATATTGCTATTCCTAAGGCCAATGGCTACCAATCTATCCATACCGTACTCAACGGTGTACAAAATGTGCCTATTGAAGTGCAAATTCGCACACAAAAAATGGATGCTATTGCTAAAACAGGTATTGCGGCTCACTGGTTATATAAATCAGAAGACGAATCCAGTGGTAGCCATGCGCGCGCGCGGCGTTGGATTAAAAATCTGTTAGAATTACAACAGCATGCCGGGGATTCCCTTGAGTTTATTGAGCATGTTAAAAATGATTTATTCTCTGATGAAGTCTATGCTTTTACACCGAAAGGGAAAATTATTGAGCTTGCAGCGGGCTCCACAGCGGTAGACTTTGCCTACGCTGTTCATACTGATGTTGGTAATTCATGTGTTGCCTGTAGAATCAATAACCGGCTTGCCTCATTGGCTCAACCGCTTGAGAATGGTCAGCAAGTAAAAATTATTACCAGCGAAAATGCCAACCCTAAAGCCATTTGGCTCGATACCGTAAAAACCAGTAAAGCGAGAAGTGCTATTCGCCATTACTTGAAACACTATCAGCATCAAGAAGCGCTGACGCTAGGCAAGCGTATGTTAAACCGCACTCTATCGCAGTTAGATATTGCACTTGATGCATTATCTGAATCTCAGGTAAGCCAATTACTCGATGAGTTGCAGTTAGAGAGTGTTGACCAATTGTTAGTAGATATTGGTTTAGGTAAGCGCATGAGTAGCGCGGTCGCAAAATTAATAATGCCCGAAAAGGCGGATGAATTGGCCAAGCATGTTGAATCACCATTAACGGTAGATGCAACTGATGGCACCATGATTACCTTATCGCGTTGCTGCCGCCCTATTCCTGGTGACCCTATTATTGGTCATATCAGTAGTGGTAAAGGATTAGTCATACATCTCGATACCTGCAAAAATATTGCCGAGCTGCGGCAAAACCCGGATAAGGTCAGCGAAGTGTCTTGGTCGCCTACTGTGAGTGGCGAATTTCTCGTTGATATTTTAGTTAATGTTGAATCTGAGCGGGGTATTATTGCTGAGCTTGCCAGTCGTATTACGGCACTAGGTGCAAATATTGAAAAAATTCAATACCAAGAAAAGGACCCTCATCGTAGCGACATTAAGTTAACACTTGGTGTTAAAGATCGCGTTCATCTGGCCAATATTATGCGACGTATTCGCGGCTTGCGAGCAGTTGAAAAAATTGGGCGCGATAAAAACTAGCGCCCGCTACGTTTACCATTGTGCTTAGCAGCAAATTTTTCCTTTGCTAAACTTTTCTTTTAATGCATCGTGGACAATCGTCGGTACAAATTTACTGACATCACCTTGCAGCGAGGCAATTTCTCGTACCAGTGATGATGAAATATACGATAAATGCTCAGCCGGTGTTAAAAAGAGACTTTCCATATTAGGGGCAAGTGCTCGATTCATATTCGCCAATTGAAACTCGTATTCAAAATCAGATACCGCCCGTAGGCCGCGCACTAAGCCATCGGCTTGCTTTTCTTGTACAAAGTTAGCCAGCAGGCAATCAAAGCCGCACACCTCAATATTATCTAAGTGTGTTAGCGCCTGTTTTGCTAAATTAACCCGTTCTTCTAAGCAGAAAAGCGGTTTTTTACGGGGGCTATCAGCAACAGCAATAATAACATGATCGAACAGGCGACACGCACGCTCTACTAGATCAATATGGCCGTTGGTAATAGGGTCAAAGGTGCCGGGATAGACCATTCTTTTCATTATAGGCACTCCTTAGTCATCGCCTTACAAACGCAATCATAAACAATACTTTTCATTAGCACAAAGATATTTCCTTTTTATAGCTCCAACGGTTGTCGAAAAGTGTACGATCGCGGGAACTACGCCAGCCGGAATGCATCCAATTTGTATAAGCCATAACCGTATGGCGACATAGTTGTGATTGATTGCGTAGATAAAGTTATGATGTCTCGATATATAGTTGTTTTTTATTGTTTGATTGCTATTAGCTTTTTACCCTCCCCTTATGCTTTAGCCAATGATCAAGCTGAGCACCGTGTTGTGGTCGAATTGTTTACCAGCCAAGGGTGTTATTCATGCCCACCTGCGGATGAGTTTCTCGGTGATATAGCGGCCAAGCCTGGCGTGATTGCCTTTGCCTGCCACGTGACTTACTGGAATTATCTGGGCTGGCGCGATACATTCTCTTCTTCTTTTTGTGATCAAAGGCAAGCACGTTATCAGCGTTATATGGGGCGCAATAATGTCTATACGCCTCAAATGGTGGTCAATGGCAGTTATCAAGGTTTGGGTTCTGACCGACGCTTGATGAGTGCTATTATTGAGCGCTTACAGCAAAAGCCGTCGATGGCGTCAATCACTATTACCTCACAGGGTGATCAGCTGCACGTCGATTTGCCTGATATCGCACTTACCCATCCCGTTCAATTGTGGTTATTAGCTGTTTCTGGCAAACAGCAATTACCTATTCGTCGCGGTGAAAACGGTGGAAAAACACTGAACTATTATCAGCCAGTACTCGCCTCGCAAGAGCTGGGGATGTGGAGCGGACGAGGGCAACAATTAAACCGTACGATAACGCCAGTGGATGATGTCAAACAATGGGTTGTTTTAGCGCAATCAGCATCATTAGGCCCTATTGTAGCGGCAGGGGTGGTTAATGCGCCTAAGTGATTATGTGCTTGCGTTCATACAGCTGGTAGCCGACAGCCCCGGCGTGTTTTTCTTTAATGCGCACCCAGTTAATCGGAGGTGATAACACCTGCTCTCGAGGCGATTCCACATAGATAAGAGCATCACTGGCCAGCAATGCTGAATCTTCCAGCAAGGTAAATATCTCGCCCCACAGGTCGTTCGCAAACGGCGGATCTATATAGGCAATATCAATACTGCCCGGTGCAATATTGTGGCTGTGTGCGATCGTGGCCAGATTAAAAGCATCGGCATTAACAACTACAGCATTATGTGCACCGAGTGTTTGCAAGTGCTGTTTGATTTGGCGGGCAGCATCGGGGTGTTTTTCAATTAAATAGCCCTGTGCTGCCCCGCGCGATAAGCTTTCTAGGCCAAGTGCACCTGTGCCTGAAAATAGATCTAAACAATGTGCCCCGTGTATCGCCGGCGCCAGCCAGTTAAACACCGTCTCTCGAATGCGATCACTCGTAGGGCGCAGCCCAGGCAATTCAATGATGTCTAGCTTACGGCTACGCCATTGGCCACCAATGATGCGCAACTGGCGTGCTGTGTGAGCGACTGCTTGAGTTTTAGACTTTGGGCTGCGTTTTTTAGACAATATGACGAATTCCATTGAGCGATTGTTGAGTCCAAGTTAGGATACACAACAGTAATTACCCCTATAGGCGGGCCAGCCTGTACAATATAACAGCCTATGTAGTTTGTTATACCAAAAATTGTTGTGGAATTTTAATGTTTTTTAAACGTTTTCGATCAAAAAAGAAACCTCCCGAAGAAAAAAGCACGCCAGAGGCGCCATTAGTGCCCGCTGATGAAGCGGCAGCGCCCTTATCGGATCAAAATGACAGCCAGCTAGAGGTCCACAGTGATAGTAAAAGCGCTGCAGTCCCCCCGGCTCCAGTTGTTGAGGTGCCTGAGCCGGTAGCGACACCTGAGCCCGATAGCGAGCCCGTTAAATTAAGCCTGTTTCAGCGTATTAAGCGTGGTTTATCGCGTACGAGTAGTCAGTTTGTTGAAGGTATTGGCAGCTTAGTTCTCGGCAAAAAGACCATCGATGATGAATTGCTTGAAGATCTTGAAAGTCAACTACTTATGGCCGATATTGGCATCGATGCGACCACTGAAATTATTGATCGTTTAACCGATAGCGTTAAGCGTAAGCAGCTGGCTGATGGCGATGCTCTCTACGCCATGCTGCAAGTACATCTGGAGGCGATACTGACGCCTGTAGAGGCACCACTGGTGGTTGATACACATACTAAGCCCTACGTTATACTTGTTGTGGGTGTTAATGGGGTTGGTAAAACGACAACCATCGGTAAGCTCGCTAAGCGGCTTCAGCGTGAAGGTAAAAGTGTTATGTTAGCCGCTGGTGATACCTTTCGCGCGGCGGCTGTTGAGCAGCTGCAAGTGTGGGGTGAGCGCAATAATGTACCGGTTGTTGCGCAGCATACCGGTGCTGACAGTGCCTCTGTCATCTACGATGCACTTGAATCGGCAAAATCGCGCAACATAGATGTAGTGATTGCGGATACCGCAGGCCGTTTGCACAATAAAGGCCACCTAATGGATGAGTTGTCTAAAGTGAAGCGTGTAATGGGCAAGCTTGATCATCATGCGCCCCATGAAGTGCTGTTAGTACTAGATGCTGGTACCGGTCAGAATGCGCTCAATCAGGCTGAACAGTTTATAGCCGCGGCAGGTGTGACGGGCCTTGCATTGACCAAGCTCGACGGCACTGCCAAAGGGGGTGTTATATTTGCACTATCTGAACGGTTCAAATTGCCGGTACGCTTTATTGGCGTTGGAGAAGGTATTGACGACTTACAGCCATTCTCGGCAAAAGCCTTTGTTAATGCGCTCTTTGGGAAGGCGTCGCATACACAGCCATGATTCACTTTGATAATGTCAGTAAGCGCTACAGTGAAGGCCACGATGCACTTTTAGGTGTTAATTTTGAACTGGCGCTAGGTGAGCTTGCTTTTTTGACAGGCCATTCTGGCGCGGGAAAGAGCACACTCTTGAAGCTTATAATGTTGATGGAGCGCCCCTCTCGCGGGCAGGTGCTCATTGGCGGTAAACACCTTGGGCGGATGCGCAATCATCAGATCCCCTACTTGCGCCGGCAAATTGGTGTGGTTTTTCAAAATCACCAACTACTGTTTGATCGTACGGTATTTGATAATGTGGCACTGCCGTTACAGATCTCGGGTTATCCAGCGAAAGAAATGGGGCGTCGTGTGCGTGCTGCACTTGATAAAGTGGGGCTGCTGCATAAAGAAACGGACAATCCGCTTTCGCTCTCCGGTGGGGAGCAGCAACGTGTAGGTATTGCCAGAGCTGTGGTGAACAAGCCTAAAATATTGCTTGCCGATGAGCCGACAGGTAATTTAGATCCTGCCTTATCTGCTGAAATCATCCAGCTTTTTCAAGATTTTAATCAGGTAGGTGTCACGGTACTCATTGCCACACACGATATCGCATTAATCCAGCAGTTGGGCCGTAGAGTGTTAACCCTTGCCGGTGGACGGTTGTTAGGTGATGGCGATTTTGTTCACGATTCAGTAGCGAACCCATGATGAAGTCTACAGATACATCCCCGCCGGCTAAATCAAGAGGCGCAAAACAGACACAACAAACGCTCTCACAGGTAGCCTCGGCTTGGTTTGAACACCATAAAGACTCATTTAACGACAGTCTTCGACGCCTATTGGCGACCCCACTCCAAAGCTTGCTGACATGGCTTGTGGTGGCGATTTCGCTGGCGTTGCCAGCGACATTGTTTCTAGTGCTTGAAAATGTTCAGCAGCTAGGGCAGGGTTGGCGGGGCAATACGCAAATATCAGTCTTTCTGGAGCCTAAAGCGCGCGATGGTGCCGTCCAGAAAGTGCGTGCACGCGTAGCGGAGTATGATGACGTAGAGAACATTGAGTTGGTATCGCCTAAGGCGGCGTTAGCCGAATTTGAGCGCCACTCAGGGTTAGGTGATGTGCTCGATAGCTTAGACGATAACCCACTGCCGACAGTGTTGATTGTAACGCCTAAGGCGAGTATCGATACGCCTGAGAAATTGACACAGCTGCGTGAACAGTTAATTGCCGAGCCTGTAGTAGAGCATGTACAGCTAGATATGGGCTGGCTCCGCCGGTTGTATGAAATACTCGTGTTGGCAGAGCGTCTAGTGATGGCATTGGCGGGCTTATTGGCGTTGGGCGTTTTACTGGTTGTTGGCAATACTATCCGACTTGCGATTGAAAATCGCAGAGATGAAATTGTCGTTGTTAAATTGGTTGGTGGAACTGACGGCTTCGTGCGCAGACCGTTTCTTTATACCGGGTGGTGGTATGGTGTAGGTGGGGGTGTGTTGGCGATGTTACTGTTGGCGATTGGCACCTTATGGCTTTCTGGGCCTGTGAGTACACTGGCAACACTCTATAGAAGTGAGTACCAACTTACGGGCTTGGATTTACAACTGGCTTTTATTATTATCGCAGGTGCTGGTGTGCTTGGTTGGCTGGGTGCATGGCTTGCGGTTAGTCGTCATTTGAGCCACATACAGCCCCGGTAAGTATTTATTCCTCTTTTGGTGTGTTTTTGCGCCAATATATTGATAGTTATACGAATTTATGAACTAACGTCACTACTCGCGATCCTAGTAAAGCCATGCTAGAATACAACGGTCAGGCGTCTAGATAGCGTTTGACCATTAGAGAAATAATTAGAGGTTTATCCCTATGGGAACGAGTTTACAGCCTGTCGAAATGCTGGCGCCTGGCGCTAACATTAATGCCTACATGCAAGCCGTCAATGGTTTTGCTGTACTAACGGCTGATGAAGAAAAAGCATTGGCAGAGCGTTTGTATTACGATAATGATCTCGATGCTGCACGTCGTATGGTTATGGCCCATTTGCGCTTTGTAGTGCATATTGCAAAATCGTACTCAGGCTATGGGCTATCGCAAGCCGACCTCATTCAGGAAGGTAATTTAGGGCTAATGAAAGCCGTTAAGCGTTTTAATCCTGAAAAAGGTGTACGTTTGGTCTCATTTGCTGTTCACTGGATCAAAGCTGAAATTCACGAATTTATCTTGCGTAACTGGCGCATCGTAAAAATCGCCACCACCAAAGCGCAACGCAAGTTGTTCTTTAATCTGCGTAGCCAAAAAAAGCGCCTTGCTTGGTTAACCAGTGAAGAAGCAAAAGCTGTTGCCAAGGACCTGAATGTTGAGGTCAAGCATGTCCATGAAATGGAAGGGCGACTGTCATCTTATGATGCCGCATTCGATGCCGGCGCGGACGACGATGACGAATCTGCCTACCAGGCACCGGCTAACTATCTCGAAGACCGCCGTTACAACCCTGCAGAACAATTAGAAGCCGCAGACTGGAGTGATGATAATGTTGGCCGCCTTCATCAAGCGATGGAAAGTTTAGATGATCGCAGTAAAACAATCATTGAGCGTCGCTGGTTGGATGACGACAATAAATCTACGTTGCATGAACTTGCTGAAGAGTTCGGTGTTTCAGCCGAGCGTATTCGCCAATTAGAAAAGAATGCAATGAAAAAAGTGAAAGGGGCTATGCTCGCCTAGCGTACACAAAACGGGTGTATCACTAATAACCTTAGCCGTGTGCGCTAAACACGGCTATAGCACTTTTTTATAAATCTGTATTGCACCGTTGTGCATCTATTCTTTATTTTGTTCTTCAAGAGGCGTTGCCTGATTAATAGCGCCTCCTCGTTATACCAAACAACAATTCTCTTTTTAAATAACAACCCTCAATTTTAGTGGGTGTGTTAAATCGACTATTAATATTAGCAATTGATGGGTCATCAAATCACTTTGTACGCGCTTTGTTTTTCAGATATGATGAAGTGATTCCAATAATATTGAGTATTTGTGCTTATGAATAATCCGTTTGAGTGCAACGATAGCGAGAATGTGTTTCAGCTACCTTGTCTTATCGCGGGTAACGCAAGTCAACAATACCAATCTACCTTTAGCCATACCTCCTTTGCCCAAGAGCGCCGTGGTGATATGTTATTGTCTCCACAAATTATGGCGAAGAACTTTCGTTTGCGACAAAGCCCTGCGGGGTATAGCAGCCATTGGCACACGGCTGGTGATCCGACATTGATTGTCATTCAACACAGTATTCTCAGAATAATCATGCGCGACAATTCCTACCGCGATTTTAGTGCGGGTGATATGTTTATTGCCAGTGATGCTTTACCGGTTAATGTTGAGTTTGATGAACAAATCCACGGGCACAGGGCAGAGGTTATTGGCAATGATATGCTGTGTGCAATTCATATAAAACTATCAAGTAAATAGTCTGTGCTTTTACTAGGCGCTGAATAATCGAGATACGCACAATTATTTTTTACGCTACAGTATAAGTAATAATTGGGAGCCCGATAGTGAATACGGCATTTATCGATCATATTAATATCGAACTTTCTAAGCTCGCTGCCGATGGTTTAATTAAACGCGAGCGCGAAATTCTTTCTCCTCAATCATCATCCATTACTGTCGATGTTGCAGGTGCTGTACATACAGACATTCTTAACTTGTGTGCTAATAATTACCTAGGCTTGGCGAATCATCCTGAATTAATCCATGCGGCTCAACATGCACTATCTGAATACGGCTATGGTATGGCGAGCGTGCGTTTTATTTGTGGGACACAACAATTGCATCGGCAGTTAGAGCAAAAGCTAGCGGCATTTTTGGGCAAAGAAGAGGCTATTTTATTTGCCGCCTGCTTTGATGCGAATGGTGGTTTGTTCGAGCCGTTGTTAGATGCTCGCGATGCTATTGTCTCAGATGCGCTCAATCACGCCTCAATTATTGATGGTATTCGCCTATCTAAAGCAAAACGATTTCGTTACCCCAATGCCGATATGGATGCGCTTGAGCATCAGTTAAAGCTGGCGCGTGCATCCGGCGCACGTTTTATTATGATTGCTACTGATGGTGTTTTTTCAATGGACGGCCACCTAGCGAATTTGCCCGCCATTTGTGCGTTGGCAAAACAATATGATGCGCTGGTTATGGTTGATGACTGCCATAGTACCGGATTTGTTGGTCCAGATGGTCGTGGCACACATGCTCATTATGGCCTTGTTGATGAAGTCGATATATTGACGGGTACACTGGGCAAAGCCCTAGGTGGTGCAATGGGCGGGTATGTCGCTGGGTCTCGCACTGTAATTGAATGGTTGCGCCAGCGCGCACGGCCGTATTTATTTTCTAATGCACTGCCGCCAGCTATTGTTGCCGCCAGTTTGAAGGCGCTTGAACTCGTAGAACAAGGGGCAGCGTTGCGTGAGCAGCTCAGTACCAATACGGCATTTTGGCGAGAGGGTTTGTGTTCTTTAGGGTTTGATGTATTACCCGGTGAGCATCCTATTGTGCCTGTCATGCTGGGTGATGCACATTTGGCTCAATCGATGGCATCGGCACTGTTTGAGCACAATGTTCATGTTGCAGGCTTTTTTTATCCTGTTGTACCAAAAGGTGCCGCAAGAATTCGTACACAGATGAGTGCAGCGCTGAGCCAAAAAGAGTTAGTCTATGCACTTGAGGCATTTGAACGTTCAGGTAAAGCACTAGGGGTAATATAAAGTCACAAACCAGTTTACCAATCGACAGGGTGCATAATGAGATCGTTACCACAAACAATGAAAGTGTTAGCAAAATCTAAAGCTGAGCCAGGCTTGTGGATGGAGACGCGCCCCCTGCCAATTATTGGTGCTGACGATGTGCTTATTAAAGTACATAAAACTGGCATCTGTGGGACAGATATTCATATTTGGAACTGGGATAAATGGGCACAAAAAACAGTGCCGCTATCGCTTGTGATTGGTCATGAGTTTTCGGGCGAATTGGTTGCACTGGGTGATGATGTTGATCATTTAAGTCTAGGACAACGTGTGTCCGGAGAAGGGCATCTAGTGGGCAATATAAGTCGTGCCAGCCGCGCAGGGCGATTTCATCTTGATCCCGATACCCGTGGTATCGGTGTGAATGAGCAAGGGGCCTTTGCTGAGTATTTACGCCTGCCTGCCTTTAATGTGATTCCTCTACCGGACACAATTAGTGATGATGTGGGTGCTATTCTGGATCCGTTGGGCAATGCGGTACATACCGCCCTTTCTTATAACTTGGTCGGTGAAGATGTGTTGATCACAGGGGCAGGGCCAATTGGTATTATGGCAGGTGCTGTCGCTCGTCACGTCGGGGCTCGCCATGTTGTGATTACCGATATAAATCAAGACCGCCTCGATCTAGCAAGCAGGGTGGTCGATGTTATCCCCGTTAATGTGGCTAATGATAGCTTATCGGGGGTAAAAGCCTCGTTAAACATAAAAGAAGGGTTTGATATTGGTTTAGAAATGAGTGGTGCACCAGCAGCACTGGCACAAATGGTCGACTCCCTTGTTATTGGTGGACGCATTGCCATGTTGGGGATTCCCCCTGGGCAATCACCGGTTGACTGGTCACAAATCGTTTTTAAGGCGATCACGATTAAAGGGGTTTATGGGCGAGAGATGTTTGAAACGTGGTATAAAATGATTGCCATGCTCGAAAACGGACTGAACATAAACAATATTATCACTCACCGTTATAGTGTACAGCAATTTGCCGAGGGTTTTCATATGATGCGATCAGGCGCTAGTGGCAAGATTGTTCTTGAATGGTAATACCGCTCAGTCTAGAGCCTATCTTACATCGTACGTACATTATAACGCTTTAGAGCCTTAGCTACTTATTGTGATTGGCTTGCTAGGGGTAGCGCTGGTAGCTCGGCGTAATAATGGGCTCAACAGCCGTCACTGTGATATCAATCATACTGAGAATAGCGTGAATATCGCCTGCCATGCGGGCCAGTGGTTGTACTATAGCGATAAATTCAGCGGTCCCTTTAGTGATTGAACGTGTCGACTATCTCATTGCCTTAGTGCATCATAATCTCCCCGTGCGCAATGACGACACTTACCTTTTTGTCTGCACTCTATGATACAGTTGCCGATATTATATCGTTGAAAATTGTATAGAGCCTTATTGTTTATGGGAAAGCTATTTCTGGTGGTTGCAAGCTGTAGTGGCGCATTGACCGTAGCGCTGGGTGCGTTTGGTGCTCATGGATTAAAGGGGCGTATTAGCGATGGGCTATTAGCTGCATATCAAACGGGTATTTACTATCAAATGTTTCATACGCTGGCGTTATTTGCCTTGTCAGTACTCTTGTTGAATGTGGCTACAACCCCACGTGGCCTATGGGTCAGTGGCGTCTTATGGATACTGGGTATGGTACTGTTTTCGGGCAGTTTGTACGCACTGGCGTTAGGTGGGCCCCGATGGTTAGGGCCGGTTACCCCGCTTGGCGGGATAATGCTTATTGCCGGCTGGCTGGTGCTCGCGGTTGGGGCGTATCAGCTTAGCGACAACTAGCACGGGCTTTCTCTCCTATGAGTCACTGATCTGTCTATATTTTAGTAAGCTATCGCTGTTATCGCCGTTATACAGTGTTTATAATAGCGGACTTTTGTCGCCTAAATTTGATAGCAGTATGCCTGAAACCTTTGAAATAAAGCCTGAATATAAACAAAAGCCCATTCGTAGCTATGTCATACGTGGTGGTCGTATCACACAAGCGCAAAAAAAGGCCTTCGACCGGGCTTGGCCTCATTATGGTTTGAGCCTATTTGATGGCAAGCTTGACCCACAGCAGTGTTTTGCACGTCAAGCACCGCTTGTGTTGGAAGTGGGTTTTGGTATGGGTGATTCTTTGCTGGCCATGGCAGAAGCCGCACCTGAAAGCGACTTTGTTGGCATTGAAGTACACCCGCCCGGAGTAGGGCGATTAATCAATAATGCGGCTAAAAAAGCACTGCCCAATATACGTGTTTATATGGCTGATGCTATTGATGTTATGAATGATTGCATTCCAGACAATAGCGTGGCGCGTTTTCAGTTGTTTTTCCCTGATCCTTGGCACAAAAAAAAGCACAACAAACGCCGTATTGTGCAGCCTGAGTTCGTTCAGCTGGTTCGTCGCAAGCTCATCGTGGGAGGGGTCTTCCATATGGCAACTGACTGGGAGGCCTACGCAGACTATATGATGGAAGTAATGACACTGGCCGAAGGTTTTGATAATAGCGTGGGTGATTATCTCTTTGCGCCCAGACCCGAGCATCGGCCACTGACTAAATTTGAACATCGAGGTGAACGCTTGGGGCATGGTGTATGGGATCTTTTATTTGAGAAAAACACCGGGAATCATTCGTAGAATAGCTAGGAGAAACCCATGCGCTGGAAAGGGCGAAGACAAAGTGACAATATTGAAGATCGTCGATCTCAACCTCAACGACGGCGTGCCCGTGGTATCAAAGGCGGCATTGGCACACTGGTGATTGTATTAGGTGCTATGTATTTTGGCGTTGACCCTAAAATTGTACTGAGTTTATTGGGGGGCGGTAGCGCCAGTAATGTATCGGTACCTGCACAATCACAAGAGCAACAGGCATTAGCACAATTTACGGCCGTTGTACTGGCCGATACCGAAGACGTTTGGCACACACTGTTTCGTCAGCAAGGGCGCACCTATCAAGAACCCAAGCTAGTGCTGTTTAGCGATGCTGTACAATCTGCCTGTGGGCGGGGCGAATCGGCAATGGGACCTTTTTATTGTCCGGGTGATAATAAAATCTACATTGATTTGAGCTTTTATCGCGACTTAAAGCGCCGACATGATGCGCCGGGTGATTTTGCGCAAGCGTATGTCATTGCCCACGAAGTAGGGCACCACGTGCAAACACTGCTGGGTATCTCTGCTAAAGTGCAAACAGCGAAAAAAACACTAAGCCAGGTTGAAGCCAATAAGTTATCCGTCAAACAAGAGCTACAAGCCGATTGTTTTTCTGGTGTCTGGGCGCACCATACTCAGCGTAGTAAAAATGTAATTGAGCCGGGCGATATCGATGAGGCGCTCAATGCTGCAAGCCAAATTGGCGATGACCGCTTACAGAAACAAAGCCGTGGTTATATTACGCCAGAATCGTTCACTCACGGTAGCTCAGCCCAGCGGGTTGAGTGGTTCAAACGGGGTTACCAGAGCGGTGATTTAAACCTGTGCGACACGTTTAGTCTCTAGCTTGCAGGGCCACAATCGCGAACAATCGTGGGTTTGTCACTCTAGGTTTGCTATAATAGCGCGCTGCTATTACAGCTAGGCCCGCATGCACATGACAGTATTGAGTACGTAATGGATAATCATTTTTTTAAAACGCTAGAACCACTATCAGCGGGAAGCTCTCTTAATTGCAGCGATGTTATCGAGGGGTTGCGCTTCAATGATCAAGGCTTAATCCCTGTGATTGCCCAGCAGCATGACACCCATGAGGTGTTAATGATGGCCTGGATGAACAAAGCGTCGTTAGAGGAAACATTAGCCACATCACAAATGTGCTATTGGTCTCGCTCACGCCAAGCATTATGGCGCAAAGGTGAAAGCTCTGGTCATAGACAAACCCTGCGCGAACTGCGTATTGATTGCGATGGTGATACGCTATTGTGCCAAGTTGATCAGCAAGGGCCTGCCTGCCACACTAATCGTAAGCATTGTTTTTATTTGCAGGTTGTTGATGCAAAACACGTTATTGTTACGGATGATCCCATCGATACTCCCTAACGTACTTTTGATTTTATCGACGGTAAAAAGATATTGTTATGAATTCTATCGCCAAACCTGATATGCCTGATGTCGCCGCTCAACAAACCTCCTCGCATAGCTCTACACTTGATTGGGTCGGTATGAGCCGTATTGCATTGCCATTGATCATTAACGATCAAGATCTTGGCGAATATCATGCGAATACCTTTGTAGAAACCTATGTCAATATAGCCAACCCCCAAGTGAAGGGCATTCATATGTCTCGCTTGTATTTATTATTAGCGGAATTTGCTCGCCAAAAAACGCTGACGATTAATACGCTAGCTGAATTTCTACAAGATAAATTAGCCAGTCATAAAGATATTAGTGATAATGCCTGTGTACAATTGGAGTTTGATTACCTAATTAACCAACCTGCGTTAAAAAGTGCCTACAGTGGTTGGAAAGATTACCCTGTAACCATCAAAGCCATTTTTAATGGTGATAGTGTTGATTTAGAACTTGGGGTAAAAGTGCCTTATTCGTCAACATGCCCTTGTTCTAGCGCACTCTCACGGCAATTATTACAGCAGGCATTTGTCGATGACTTTAGTGATCAAGATGTTGTTGACCGAAAAGCCGTTGAACAGTGGTTGCGCTCAGAAAAGGGCAGTGTTGCAACACCGCACAGCCAACGTAGCTACGCTATTGTGTGGACTAAACTCGATCAAACTGGTGAGGGTTTTCCTATGCACCAACTCATCGATAGCATTGAAAAAACATTAAAAACACCTGTGCAAACAGCTGTAAAACGTGAAGATGAACAAGAGTTTGCCCGCCTTAATGGTGCTAACCAAATGTTTTGCGAAGACGCAGCACGCCGACTTAAACTCGCCTTGTTAAAACAAGATCGCTTCAGTGATTTTTGGATACGTGTCGAGCATATTGAAAGCCTACATGCTCACGATGCGGTTGCGGTTACCACTAAAGGTGTTAGTGGTGGTTATACACCCTTATTGCATCGCTAACAGCGGTATGCTTCACCTGACTGAATTGCTCGGATTAATATGACAATAGAAATCACATTGACAACACCCGATGATTGGCATTTACATTTTCGTGATGGTGACATGCTCAATGAAACTGTGCCGGCAACGGCGCGTTGTTTTCAGCGCGCGATTGTTATGCCAAACCTTGTACCTCCGGTAACATCCAGTGATATGGCAATCGCTTATCGCCAGCGTATTATGGCCTCAGTGCCCAAGGGCAGTCGTTTTGAACCGTTAATGGTTTTATTTTTAACACAGAACACAACAGTCGATGATATTATAGCCGCTAAGCGTGCAGGGATTGTGGCTGCTAAATTATATCCGGCAGGTGCAACGACCAACTCAGATGCTGCTGTCAGCAGGCTCGATGCGTTATTTCCGGTGTTTACCGCCATGGCTGAAGCGGGTTTATTATTGCTGATTCACGGTGAGGTGACCGATGCCGAGATTGATATTTTTGATCGTGAAAAAATATTTATTGAACGGCATTTGCAGAGAATTGTTGAACAGTTCCCCAGCTTGAAAATAGTTTTTGAACATATCACAACAAAAGAAGCAGCAGAATTTGTCCGTGACTCTGCGCCCAATGTTGCTGCAACGATTACCCCTCAACATTTAATGCTAAATCGCAATGATTTATTAGTCGGGGGGGTGCGCCCGCATAATTTTTGTTTGCCAGTACTTAAGCGCAATACTCATCAGCAGGCATTGCGTGAAGCTATTGTCTCTGGTAGTTGTAAATTTTTCTTAGGTACTGACTCAGCGCCCCATGAAAAACACCGTAAAGAATCTGCCTGTGGTTGCGCCGGCTGTTACAGTGCATGGAGTGCGCTAGAGATGTATGCTCAGGTATTTGAAGAACTTAATATACTTGATAAATTCGAAGGTTTTGCCAGCCATTATGGTGCCGATTTTTATGGGTTGCCTAGAAATACAACCCAGGTAACGTTAGTGAAAGAATCATGGCAGGTACCTGAAGAAATAATCTTGCCAAATGGCAACCCTATTGTTCCATTTTTAGCCGGTGAAACCCTGAGCTGGAAAGTCAAACTGTGAGAGTAGCCACTCGTGCTATATAGGCACTTTCTAGGCATTTTCTAATAATCGACTATACTTTTTTGACAAACTCAGATTTTAATTTCATCGCACCGATGCCATCGATCTTACAGTCAATATCATGATCTCCGTCGACGAGTCGAATATTTTTCACTTTTGTGCCTACTTTTACAACCGATGAAGTACCCTTTACCTTAAGATCTTTAATAACACTGACTGTATCACCGTCATTTAAGGGGTTGCCATTTGCATCTTTAATTACGTTGTCGTTGGTTGAATCTGTCTGTGCCTGTTGAGACCATTCGTGAGCACACTCTGGGCATATAAACATTAGCCCATCAATGTAAGTGTATTCTGATTGACACTGTGGGCAGTGAGGTAAATCGCTCATATTGGGTCCTATAGGCGAGTAATATAATCGTTAACGAATAAATTCCGTGGGTTGCTCAATTTCATACAGTGCATCATCAATAGCCTCCAGCCGGCTTTCTATGACGGTTTTGGCATCGTGCAAGCCACGGTTATAATAATAAGCGCCGATTTCTTTTGAAAAAAAATCCAGTAAGAACTCTGCATCAAATTGGCCGATATCTTGATTGAGCTCTTGATCAAAATAGAACTTTATTTTATCGACAATGACCGCTTTTTCTTTTGTTTCAAAAGTGATGTCGCTCATACTAATGCCTCCGTAGTAAAGAATTGTGTTAGTGCTTCAATAACCTCGTGTGGTTTTTCTTCGGGCAAAAAGTGCCCGCAGTCTAAAGCTTTGCCCTGCACATGTACAGCGTATTGCTGCCAAACCTCAAGCACATCATAGCTGCGATGTACAAAGCCCTGCGAACCCCATAACGCCAGCAGTGGGCACTGTACTTTCTTATCTCGATCAGCGCGGTCGTGTTCCAAATCGATTGTTGCAGCCGCGCGATAATCTTCACAGCTTGCATGAATACTGCTCGGTGAAAAGCAGCGCTCATACTCAGCGACAGCTCTAGGGTCAAAAATGGCTTGAGAACCACTCCAATGATTGAGTTTTTTATGCAGATAGTAAGCCGGATCTGCGCCAATTAATGTCTCGGGTAATCCATCAGGTTGTATGAGAAAAAACCAATGATAATAACCTGTGGCAAATGCCTGATCGGTGTGATTAAACATATGCAGTGTCGGTGTAATATCCATAACACAGGCTTTAATAACGCGCTCAGCATGATCTAACGCCAGTCTGTGGGTAACTCTTGCACCTCGGTCGTGGCCGGCTACAAAAAATTGCTCATGCCCAAGTGCTTGCATAACTTCTACCATATCCTGAGCCATAGCTCGCTTTGAATAGGGCATGTGATCGTTGCTGCTGGGTGGTTTTGAGCTATCACCATAGCCTCGTAAATCCGGGCAAATTATATGGTAGTGTTGCACTAATACCGTAGCGACGAGATGCCAAATGGCATGAGTTTGTGGATAGCCGTGTAACAGCAACAACGGTGGTTTACCTATGCCGCCATGTACCGTATAGATGGATGCACCACGGGTTTCAATAACTGTATGAGTAAAGTGTTTATTAAATAGATCATTCGTGTCTAGAGTGGTCGTTGTTGTCATAATGTCCCTTTGTGGCGTCGCAGAGCGCTTACCATAAGAATAAACGGGTTTTTAAGTAGCCCCTCTTTTACAGCTCTTTCACTACAATACGATGGTGCGGTGTGTTAACAAGGGCGCTTTAGGTTCACGATAGCACAAATAGCCTTGATTTTAATGTGCATCTTTATGCAGTATTAGCCACTAAACAAGCGGTTATAAGTCTTATACTGGTGATGATAAAATCACTGAAATAATTCGCCACTATACTATAGGAATCTCTGATTAACCTCGAATGACTTCTGCGTGGGTCTACAATCCATTTAGGCAAGGCGGGCTTTGCAGCTAATGGCGTCGTCCTTAGCAAGAAGTCCAACACCGCATAAACGGATTTTAGCCACGCCCTTCGGCCAGACGTTATCCGAGGTTAATCAGAGACTCCTATATCCCTTTTTCAATAACGGTGGCCGGTTTATAACTATTAGCCAGTTGGCCAGTAAATTCATAGGTACAGATGGGTCTTCAATGATACTAAGCAAAAAAATGGTTGGTGCAACGCCAACGCCTTCTCTGCACGATGCTTTTATCGTGTGGCTGCGTATTGGGCTGTTATCCTTTGGTGGTCCAGCTGCACAAATTGCATTAATGCATCGAGAAATTGTCGAGTCAAGGCAATGGCTTAGCGAGAAACAATATTTAAATGCACTCAGCTTTTGTATGCTATTGCCAGGACCCGAGGCCATGCAATTAGCAACCTATACGGGCTGGCGCTTACATGGCACCATTGGCGGGCTTATGGCGGGGTTATTATTTGTACTCCCCGGGGCCATAGTCATCTTATTATTAGCATTACTCTATGCAAGCTTTGGCGATATTACATTGTTCCAATCTTTTTTTATTGGTATTAAAGCTGCTGTTATAGCTATTGTCATTCAAGCGTTAGCGCGAGTCGCACAGCGGGCATTAGTGAGTATCGAATATTACTTGATTGCAATACTCGCTTTTGTTGGCATTTTCTTTTTTTCATTGCCGTTTCCCTATTTAATTATTGCCGCAGGTATTTATGGGTTACTCAAACATACCTCCGAGCCTCAGCGTGAGAGTGAAACATCACGAGCCACCGTGTCTGTCAGGCAAACACTGATGACAGTAGCTACTTGGTTAGTACTATGGCTGACGCCAATCGGTATAATGATGCTGATATTTCCGAACTCTATACTTGCTGAATTAGGTGTATTTTTCTCGACACTTGCGGTGGTAACATTTGGTGGTGCCTATGCAGTATTATCCTATATGGCTCAAGATGTTGTCAGCCAACACCAATGGCTCTCAGCCAGTCAAATGATGGATGGTCTCGGTTTGGCAGAAACAACCCCAGGCCCATTAATTTTAGTGACTGAATTTGTGGGTTTTATGGCGGCTGCATCAGGTGGTGGTTTAGCGTTAGGGGTTCTCGGTGCATTAGTTAGCCTGTGGGCCACTTTTATGCCGTGCTTTTTATGGATTTTCGCAGGTGCACCTTATGTTGACTGGATCGCAGAGCAGCCGCGCCTACGCAGTGCTTTAACGGCAATCACCGCAGCTGTTGTCGGTGTTATTTTTAATTTAAGCCTCTGGTTTGCATTGCATGTTTTCTTCCGTGAGGTTGACCAATATCACCAAGGGCCGTTAACCTTGTGGGTGCCATCACTATCGAGCATCGATACAATAGCGACGCTATTATTTGCAGGCGGTGCCGTATTATTTTTTAAATACCGTTGGGGTGTTGTGCCACTATTGGCATTGCTCTCCCTATTGGGTGTGGGTTTAAGTCTTGTGCTTAGTCAGTGAGATGTATTGTTAGTTTGAAATATCATTAGTTTTTGCCATATTTTTCGCGATAACCCAGTCGTTAATTGCTCCACTTCATTAACCGCTGATAGCGCTACTGGGTCATTAAAGCTCTGTACGTACAAAACGGCAATCTTGCCAACAATCGACAGTAGCTCGCTACAATAATCAAGATAGCGGGTCATTAAAACCGGAGTAATAGAGTGTTTGGGTTCAAGTATACCTTTTGATTCCCAGTGTAGTCTAACCGGGTCTTTGTTGAGCTGATGCATATCGATAATATGCGCAATAGCGCGCAGCTCGTGAATAGCGCGTAAGGCGCGATGGCGTTTGAAGCGCCGCTCAAGTGTGGCGAGAAAGAAAATAGCAATAGCAATTAAAACAATATCGTTAATGGCCGATTCAAGAACGGGAATAAATTGAATAACCGTCATCGTTTTTGGTGTAGGGTTAACAGCGCTTAATGTGCTGATTAATGCGGCAAGAATCAACGTAATTAGCACACCTGCCACAATGCGTAAACTAAGAATAGGTTTGTCAATCCATTGTGCTTGCATCTGGGCACGTTGCGAGATACTAACTAATTGCTCGCAAACCTTATGTAGACCTGAGTCAGGAAAGCGCTCATCAATTCGTTGTGATAATGTAATAACCGTCTCTGTAATTTTAGTGGCATCGAGCTGTTGGTAATAAATATGTTCTTTTTCCATGGTAAAAATTATCACTTGACCGGTGTTTTGTATTGCCACGCTATAATCTCGCGATGAGCCTATAGCGTGGTTATTGATGGCAGGTTAATCAGGAATGCGGACTTGTTGCTGACTAAAAAGTATTTTATCGCGTGTTGGTGGTGTTGGTGCAATACGGGGTAGGTGAGTAGCCTCATCTAAATCAGGCACGGTACCATCACCATTAATACCTCTGGGGCGCGTATGAATTACTTGGCTTTCTGGTAGTGCAGTTGCATGTTTCAGATGAGCATACATAAGGTCTAGACTTTGTAAAAAATAGTGATGCAACGGAATAAATTTATCACTAAATCCGGCCACACTATTGAGTACATCTAAGTGTTGTGCGTTAGTCACCTCGTAGTAGCGCATGTTGCTGCGTTTGCCCTCAACCCATTGGTTTAGACCAAAATACGCCCTCGACGTATGGTTGGGCGCAAGAATAGCATCACTGCGACCTGTAACAAAGATGGTAGGTTTGCTGTGTAAATTCCCTTTGACGCGTACCTGGCGAATGCCAAATTTAACGCGAATATAATCACGAAAGTGCTTTTTATCCCAGCGGTTGCCCGAGTGAATAGAAAACCCTGTTGCGAGCCCACGCAAACACAATGCGCCATCAAGGTTCTGATCGGCCCGGCCTGTTGACGGTGATACCGATACGCGATTTTCTTGAGCTCCTAAGGGTGAATTATTATTGATAAGCTGTATGCCCGCTGTTGGCGGGATACCATTTGCAGTAGCAAACAATATGGCCGCAGAGGTATCGGTAAGTGGTGCGGGTGTATTTTCACCATTAACCGCCCCAAAACTATAGCCACAAAGATGGCGGGCAACACTGAAGCGGCCATACGCATTGGCATAAGTAACCGCAATGCCCTGTGGTACATTAATAAACCAGTGCGAAGGCTGCACATTATTTTGTTCAGGTAAAATGCCGTAATCATTAATTATCTGTTGTGCTTCATTGGCCTGCTCGGCAACACTGGTAGTGTGTAGCATTCCTTTATCATGTAACGATGCACAAGCATCACTACTGGGGGCAAAATTAAGTGCAGCGGTGAGGTTTTCAGCGGCAAGATTTGCACAGCTTTGGTAAACATTAATCAATGTTGTGTAATCATAAAGTGATCGGCTGTGTTTAAATAAAGGTTTGCTATCACCTTGAACGATACTAAAATTAGGGTTAAAACGAGGATTAACATTAGGCTCAGAGACTGCAACACCATCAATGAGGCCACGATAGTCTTGCTCGGCTGCTTGTACTGATGCCCCTCCACCATTAGACACGCTAGAGGCGATAACAATAGTATTGTTAGGTGTAATGCGTGCGTTTGATGGGTTGTCGTTGTTGTACTTAGTATTCAGTACATAAAATGCGAACCTTATAGAGCGCAGTACATACCGCCCCCAGTCGCGCTCGGGATTTTTTTGCGAATGCGCGTGTTTAAACGCAAACCGATGGGGTGTTTGCTCATTGAAATGCAAGCGCTGGGCATTTGTTAGTGGTGCGCTAAATAGAGAATCATTACCTGCTACATCGGCATCAACCACTGTGCCATCTATGCGTATCACCGTATTATTTTGTAGATTATGAGCACCAGTGCCCTTACCTGCATCAGTGTAAGCGACCGCGCAGCCATTTTTTAACCCCCAATCACCTGCCGTGCCAATAGCGCCATAAATACCGCGCGAACCCGAAGAGGGCGCGGTGACAATACAGGGTTCATCCGGGTTAAAGCTATCGGGTACTTGTACCAATAGACCAACATTTTGCTTGCCTGTGAATGCTAAGAATTCATAGCCTGAAATTAACCCTTGTCCGGGTTTTCCGTCGGCGTTTATATTGGGCCCATAGAGGCGGCCAAAACCACCACTAGAAGAAAAATCAACCAGTGCACGGTAATTGTTGTAAATGGCCAATCGGCGCAGCTCCGCAGTGGTTGGATTTAATGGATCAGCCGGTGTTGGCGCAGGTGCCTGTAGCCCTTCGCTACCGAGCCCAGCACTGGCTAAATCATCATTAATACCATCATAGTAGTGTTGAGTAATCGAGGCCTGATTGATAAAAGCAGGCGGTGATGACCAAGAAGTGGCGAGCGCGGCCGGTGCGAGAGCCAGTAATATAAGTGGTAATATGGTCTTGGGTACGCGTTGGTAGCGTGGTTGTCGATCACTCATCATAGGGTATTCTCCATTACATTATGATATTGCTGTCTAATAAGCCCTGAGTATACATTTGATTAGGGTTCTGACAAGACAATTTAACCGTTGATAACTCTTATTGATTAGTACTCGCCACAGGCGTAGTTATACCGTGAAGTAACGCAAAATAGTGTTATTGTTTTGTTCTCAACGCGTTACAAAACAATACTGATTCAGTATTGTGTAAACACCGGTAAGGCCGATACCATAACTAAGGTAGTGATCTCAGTTATGGCAGGCTACGCAGAGAAATACCGTGAAGGTGTGTGTTCTTAAGTGCGCAGCTGTTGCGCGATAGTTTTAGCAAAGTAGGTTAAAATACCATCAGCTCCGGCACGCTTAATTGCAACTAGAGATTCAAGAATAACATCCTCACTCATTAAGCCATTATCTACGGCTAGCTTATGCATACTGTATTCACCACTGACCTGATAAGCAAACGTAGGTACGTGAAATTGTGTTTTAACGCGGTGAATAATATCCAGATAAGCCAGTGCTGGTTTTACCATGACCATATCGGCCCCTTCATTGATGTCAAGAGCGACCTCGTGTAAGGCCTCATCAGTATTGGCTGGGTCCATCTGGTAATTCTTCTTATTGCCTTTGCCAAGCGCATTAGTCGAACCAACAGCATCGCGAAAAGGGCCGTAGTAACTCGAAGCATATTTAGCCGAGTAAGCCATAATCTGTGTGTTGATAAAGTCAGCTTTGTCGAGGTGTTGGCGAATGGCACCAACGCGCCCATCCATCATATCGGATGGGGCGATGATATCGGCGCCAGCCTCAGCACAGGCCAGTGCTTGCTGTGTGAGTGCTTCAACCGTGGTGTCGTTAAGTACATAACCGTCGGCATCAATAATACCGTCTTGCCCGTGTGTAGTATAAGGGTCGAGGGCGGCATCGGTAATAATGCCAAGCTCAGGGAAACGTGATTTCAGTGCTTTAACTGCCCGGCAAATTAAACTGTCAGGGTTAAATGCCTCGCGGCCATCGAGTGTGCGCAATGAGGGCTCAACATTGGGAAACAATGCAATAGCCGGAATACCCAATGTCACAAGAGAGTCAGCTTCTTTGAGCAACTCATCGATAGATAAGCGCTGAATGCCCGGCATAGAAGGGATATCAATACGTTGTTGTTGGCCATCCACCACAAACATCGGGTAAATTAAATCATCAGTAGATAATTGGTGTTCGCGTATAAGCCGGCGTGAGAATTCAGAAAATCGGTTGCGTCGTAGGCGAACGGCAGGGTATTGACGATGAATCATAATAGGCTTCGAGTCTAGTGGAAATCAACAGTATATCAAATTTCACTATAGCGTGAGGCCAGGGTGTATGGTTTAAATGGGCGTATGTTGCATATGCACTGTGTGCTTGTTAGTGTTAATGGGGTATATTCATTGCCCTTACTTGCTTGGGATTATACAAAGTTTCTATAATGTATAATCTAACGCTCAAAAGTACCTGTATGTTGGCGCAATAATCCAAGGATTGGCTAGTTGGGTATATTTATTAACTCGCTGATTTGAAGTCATATTATGCATGAGCCTATTTATATTGCTGCCAGTTGTGATGATAACTACGTGCAACACGTTGCAGCGTTATTTTGCTCTGTACTGGCTAATACCTGCTCACCGGAACGGGTTCACTTTTACTTGATTAGCGCTCAAATAAACGATGAGAGCCTCAATAAACTCTCTCTTTTGATTAAAGCCCAGCAAGCCTCCATTACCTTCATCCCCGCTGACGAGAGTAAGTTTTCTGGCTTTCCAACCTTGCGCTATGGTATGGCGGCCTATCAGCGGTTGTCGTTAGCTGACTATTTACCCAGCAATGTGCATAGAGCTATCTACTTAGATGCAGATACTATTGTGCTCGATGATATTGCCTTATTGTGGGAGATAGACCTTGGTGGCAATGGTCTTGCGGCGGTAGAAAACCTATCCCCGAAAGCGTGCCGTGCCTTTAAATTTGACCGTCAAGACTATTTTAATTCAGGTGTTTTATTGATCGATATTGATAAGTGGCGTGCAATGGATGTCTTTAGTCAGTCCTTGCACTTTATTAACAAAAACAAAGAAACGCTGCACTTTATTGATCAATGTACGCTAAATGCCGTGTTTAGCAAACAATGGACACGCCTGTCACTTCGGTGGAATCAACAGGCTGATATTTTTGGTGTGCGCAAAAAATATGCAGATGGATGTGGGTATAGTCGTGCCGATATGACAGATGCTATCCGTACACCAGGTGTAGTCCACTATATTGGGCGGCAAAAACCATGGTTACTCAATTGTTTTCATCCTTATCAGTCTCACTACCACTACTATTTAGGTCTCACGCCCTGGGCCCAGCAGAGCTACATCGATGACACCCTGTGTAACCGTCTTAAACGGATGCTGTCGTGGCAAAGACAATTTAAGCAATGGCGTATATACTCGACTATGGCTAAAAAAATATAACCGGACTCTACCGATGAATCTCCCCTTTACTCACAATAGAAAAACAGACTATGGTCATCGTACCGTTTGTAGTGCCGGTGACCTTGTGTCACCGCGTGTATTATCCCATACACAGTCACACATGCAGTCAGCGAATCATAGGGAATACCCACAGTGAGCGCACCTTTAATTACCATCGTTGAGAATGAAATACCCGTTGTTGCCAGTAGTGACGACAACTATGCAGTACCGTTAGGTGTTATGTTTATTTCGCTGTTAGAAAATACTGCCAACCCCGAACGTTTTAGTTTATTCATCATTGATGGCGGCATTAGTGATGTAAAAAAAACAGCATTAACACACGATATCGAAAAGCGCGGTGCGAGCTTACAATTTCTCAATGTCAACAGTGATCTCTATGCTGATTTTCCAACATGCGCGCACATCTCGGCACCTGCTTACTATCGAATATCAATCCCTGAATTATTTGATAAAAGCGTATCCAAAGTCATTTATCTTGATTGCGATTTAATCATTAAAGATGACATACAACAGCTATGGGAAACACCACTTGACGATCACTTCATCGCTGCTGTAGAAAATATCTCTAATAGCACCTATAAAAAATCAGGTTTACAACAGTCAGATTATTTTAATTCTGGAGTGATGGTATTAAACCTAGACCTGTGGCGTAAGCACTCAATTGCCGATCAAGTACGCGAATTTAAACTAGCCCACCCAGAATTAATTTGTACTAACGATCAGTGCGCGCTCAACGGTGTATTCAAAGGCCAGTGGAAACGTTTGCCACTGCGTTGGAATCAGCAATCAGGCCTGTATCGAAACAGTAGCCAAGTGCAACGTTTCGATACGGCCGGACAGTGGAGTACAGCGGTCTGGTCACCAGGCATCATTCATTACATTGGCTGGTCTAAGCCATGGCTTAGACCGTGCTATCACCCTCTTGAAGGCGAGTTTCGTCGCTATGATGCCATGGCCAGTTTATCAGCGATGGGTAAAATCAGCCGTGGTAGTCAGACATCCCTGCTGCGTCCGCGTGAATTTATATCCCTGATGAAAAAACGTCACCGCCAAACCAAGTGGCAAACCAAGTATAAAAAGAAAGGCCTAGTACTGTACTAATTATTATGAAGTTGCATCCCCTAGAAAAATCCATTAGCGAAGAACTGGCTAACGCTCAAAAAGTTGTTATTCGCCAGCGAAAAGAAACACTGCGCGAAGTATATTTAGCGCCTCCTGAATTTGTCTATAAACGCTATGAGATTAACCGTTTCTCACTCTATCATGTCAAGCCTTGGCTGGCAGAAGCGCAAGCACTAGAAGCGGCTCGTGGTTGCCATGTACCCCGTCATATAACACTTTTTGCTGGCCGCAATAAAAAGGGGCATTATGAAGTGGTGCATAAAAAGGGTTATGTCGAAGGCGATGTAATTGGTGACATTGGCGTTGAGCAGGCACAAAAAATTGCCGTGCTCATAGCCTCTTTGCACGCCCGCAAAGTTATCTCGCGCGACCCGCAAAAAAAGAATTTTTATCAGGGCGAAGACAACAACATATACCTCATCGATTTTGGTAAAGCGCGAGTATATCGCTATCGTTCAGTGTTGTACTTGTACGATATAGCCAGTGAGCTGGCAAAACTGGAACGGCTGGTCTTTGATAGTCGTGAAGAACTATGGCGCGTTTTTATCGAACACTACTATCAGTCGCTACCGACAAAAAAAATGGCTAAAAAAATAACCAGCCTATTATTCAATGTCTGTGTCGCGGGCCGCAATCGTCGCCGAGGCGCACTGATTTAAACGCGCTAACAATCATTGACTGCCAATGGCCGCCACCATTAATTAAAATCTAGGCAGCACGTCAATAGTTATTTAATAATAATTCAATAGTAATGTGGTTTATCGTGCGCAATATTCTCTGGTTGTCTGCACACTTGACTGAAATCATGTTGGGCTTGAGAGATCTTGGTAGGATTATTGATAAAGTAGATCGATAATCCCAGGAGTATTCATGACCACCGCTATTAAATATTGGCTAATAACCCTAGCCACACTAATTGCCACCAGCACAGCACAACACTGTTTTGCCTACAATGCAGGTGATTTTATTGCGCGCGCAGGGTTTGCCCGTGTACAACCCAATGATGATTCAGATCCGTTATCGTTAAACGGAACCGAATTGTCACAACTGGGTAATGGTTTGCCTCGAACCGAGGTTCAAGTAGATGGCGATAGCCAGCTTGGCATCACTTTTACCTACATGATTAATAGCCACTGGGGGCTGGGTTTATTAGCCTCAACACCGTTTAAACACGATGTTCACGCCAGCGCACTGGGTGTTAAAGTCGGTGAGGCAAAGCATCTGCCGCCAACACTTACACTACAATACTTCCCTATGAATAAAGATGCCAAGTGGCAGCCTTATGTCGGCCTAGGGATCAACTACACACAGTTTTTTGATGAAAAAGTTGACGGCGAACTTGATGCAGCACTGGCTGGTTTAGGTGCAACCGGTGATGCGAGTTTGTCATTAGACAGCTCTTGGGGCTTAGCCGCTCAGCTGGGTGTCGATTATAAAATCAATGACCGCTGGGTAGTAAACAGTAGCCTTTGGTATATCAATATTGAAACCACAGCCGATGTTGACGTGCCGGGGTTGGGTAAAATGCAAACTGATATTGATATTAACCCTTGGGGTTACATGTTGTCAGTTGGCTATGTTTTTTAACTAGAACTAATGAGCGTTCGCGCCTTATGTGCGCGAACGTTTATAGTGATGGCAAGCTATTTTTCAGTGCAAGTGCTTTAAACTTAACTCCCATATTCGTGGCAATGTCTGCACAAGCATCTACATCAATACCCTTTAACCCGGTAATCGCCGTGAGTGTAATGTCGCTAACATGATCACGTGCATAGCGAGTAAACTTGAGCATTGCCTGATAAGCTCTTAAATCTTTTGGGCGGCAGTATTCGTTATACATGGCCTCTGTCTGTGCGTTTAGCGAAATAGATAGCGCATTAATGCGTTTATGCAACAGTGGCGTTATATCATAACCGTAAACCATATTGGCAAGCCCATCGGTATCGAGCCGCACAAAACAACCCTGTAGTTGCAAGCGCTCCGCAACCTCCAACAGCGTAGCAAGGCGCAAGCTTGACTCGCCTAAGCCACAAAATACAATTTCTTTATAACGTGTTATATCACCAATAGCGGCTAGTATCATCGCCACATCAGGCTCTTGCCTAAGTCGCAGTGAATAATCTTCAATATCCCATTGGCGATTAAACTTAGGACAAAACTGGCAGCGCAAAGTACATTGATTCGTAATATTCAAATAGCAATTACCGTCTAGCTCATAGGCAATGGCAGGTGTACTGGTTAATGTACGTTGTATATCGATAGTCATTCATTAGCCCCGTAAATCTTTAATACTGCATGATTTTTCATAGTGGCACCTCAAAGGGCGGTTTTAATGGCGCGAGAATTCTAAACTATCTTAGTTCAATAGTGGTGGGCTTTCATGACAATAGCGGGCTAGATTAACATCAATGATCACAAGGTTGATCTATATCAAGAGCGTTTAAGTGCTGCTGGGTAAAGTGTATCCTAGTTAAGATCAAAGGAAAGGTATGTTCCGTGAAAATAGAGCCGACACTATTAGAAAAATATAATGTCAACGGGCCGCGTTATACGTCCTACCCTACGGCGTTGCAATTTAATGACCAATTTGGCCCTCGCGAATACTTATGGCATATTGAGCGCAGTAATCAAGACCCTGTGCCTAAACCGTTGTCACTCTATATTCATATTCCGTTTTGCAAATCCCTGTGTTATTACTGTGGTTGCCATAAGTTTATCACGCAAAGTCAGCATAAAGTCGTCGCTTATCTCGATGCGCTACATCGCGAAATTGAGATGCAATCAGTATTATTTGATCCCGATCGTGAAGTCAAGCAATTGCACTTTGGGGGTGGTACACCGACCTACCTTAGTGTCGATGAACTTGCACAATTATACAATCATTTAAAACAGCACTTCACCTTAGTTGCGGCGCCTTACTGTGATACCAGTATTGAAATTGACCCACGTACAATGACACTTGAAGGGATCAGTGCACTGGCAGAGATCGGGTTTAATCGAATGAGCTTTGGTATTCAGGATTTTGATCGGCAAGTGCAGCTAGCCATTAATCGGATCCAGGATAAAGCGCATACTTTATCATTATTGCACGCTGCCCGCGCCGCGGGTGTGGCCTCTATCTCTGTTGATCTTATCTATGGTTTACCAAAGCAAACGCTCGCGGGTTTTAGTGACACACTCACAGCGATTATAGAAGCCAAACCCGATCGTGTGGCCTTATATAATTATGCCCACCGACCACAGTCAATCAAATCTCAGCGGTTAATTCCTACGAGCAGTATTCCCGGTATTAACGAAAAACTACGCTTGCTTAATCTTGCGATACAAAAACTGACCGATGCCGGCTATTGTTATATTGGTATGGATCATTTTGCCCTGCCCACCGATACCTTAAGCCAAAGCCTTGATACCGGTTTTTTGCACCGCAATTTTCAAGGGTACTCGACCCATGGTGATTGTGATATAGCGGGTTTTGGTGTCAGTGCCATTAGCCATATCAACGACAGCTTTAGCCAAAACAGTAAATCGCTTCAAGACTACCAAGCGTGTATTCAACACCAGCAACTGGCTGTTAAAAGAGGCTATGCACTATCAGCTGATGATAAAATTCGCGCGGCGGTTATCCAGCATATTATGTGCCATCGTGTGATTGACTTTAAAGCACTGGGTGACTTATACCGTATTGTCTTTAAGCAATATTTTCATCGTGAGCTAATAGCACTGAGAGAAATGGTTGATGATGGCGTAGTCATCTTGAACGAAGGTAACTTATATATAACCGACAACGGTAGTTTATTGCGCCGCAATATTGCGATGATCTTTGATGCATACCTACCGTTGAATTCCCCGGAGGATAATTTAACAAATTTTTCAAAAGTGTTATAAAAAACAACAACCCTTTGTAGTGTTAAGTATGCTATATTAATCCGCATGAACAGTCGAATCCCTATGCCCAATGTTACTGAACTTAATGCGAAAAAGCATACGTGTAGCCAATGCTCTTTAGTCGATCTCTGTTTGCCAATGGGGTTGAATAAAATAGAGTTAGAAAAATTAGAAGGGTTAATACAACAGTCACAAACCTACAAAGATAGCCAGTTTCTGTTTCGCCAGGATGATCCTTTTGGTGCAATTTATGCTGTGCGCTCTGGTATGTTTAAAAGTTACGCTATCGACCACAAAGGTAATGAGCGAATTTTGGGGTTTCATCTGCCCGGTGAATTAATTGGCCTCGATGCTATTTATAACAAAAGTTATCAATCTAATGTCAGCGCACTGGATACAGCCAGTGTGTGTACCGTTCCCTACCAACAATTACTGAACCTCTCAGAGAGTATTCCTTCTCTGCAACAGCAACTATTGCGCTTGCTCAGTAAAGAGATCAACAGTGTCAATGCACTGACCTACGACATCAGTGCCGATCAGCGTCTGGCCTCCTTTATCTGGGGGCTGTCTAGGCGCTATGAGCAACGGGGGTATTCGGGTACCCACTTCAACCTGTGTATGCCGCGCAGAGATATCGCCAACCACCTAAATATGGCCCCCGAGACCATAAGCAGGCTATTTAAGCGTATACAGGATAAAAAACTGATTACCCTCAATCGCCGTGAGCTTGTGATTACCGATATGAAAGGCCTAAAATCGCTGGCAGGCTGCACATCTGCATAACCGCACCTATAGCCTTAAACAGCACTGCACCTATAACCTCGAAAAACCGCCTTATTTTGTGATAAACCAGTTGCCCTAATGGCGCGTATGTAGTTATATAGAGTCAACGCTACTGATTCACGAAACATATAATAATACGGTAATCATGCAGAGGTAGAGAGGTAGGCCATGCTCAGTTTATTCAAAATAAGCCCGCTAACCAAGCTTAATAAGCAATACCAAAAAAAATTACACGAAGCCATGCAGGCACAGCGCAGCGGCAATATTCGGCTGTACGCAGAGCTTAGCCGAGAGGCCGATTCTATCTACCAGCAAATAAGGGCCTTTGAAGGCGACTTCTAAAAAGCTGTAGGTGATGCGTATTGCGCAGGTACCACAGCTGCCACTAGACTGTTGAGGCCACAAGCTAACCGCCGCTGGCATTATTGCCTGTGTTAATCACAGCCAGCTCGCCACGCCTGCGCGATCGGTGTAGCAGGCGCGGCAGTACTGGCGAATTCGCGTAGCCGAATGTGAGAAAAGTCTCTTTTTTGCGCTTTCATCCCCTTTTTTTTACCCACACACCCAGTATCACTTGTGTTTCACAGTAGGCTTCGGCAGACTCTATAAGCTTGTAATTCAACGCAGAGTATAGGCGTTTCGTAGCGTTCATACTTGGCTACCCCCTGCATTAGTTTGCCCCATAGTGTGGCTTGAGTGTGGCCTAGCCGAGCGTAGAATCACCACTTTACTTACATTTACTTACTTAATAGTCACTAAAAATAGTGACCTTACTGACTAGTTGCCATAGCGCTGTAGAGTCACAGAAAGAGTCACAGAAATAGTAACTAAGGAATCGACACGATGTCACCGACACTGGATGGTTTTCACCCCCGTCATGCTAATTCGCCTATCGCGTTTACACCGACCGATAAAGCACTGCTTATACCCTGCGCACCAGAGCCCATACTCTTAGCGCATAAAGATGTAAAAGTCGATCAAACCACGGCGGCCAAGCAACACCCCATTGCCAACATGATGGCATTATTGGGCCTGCTGCGCACATCCAGCAAACCCATCAATGCCCAACAACTGCTCACCTATTTTGCCGCCAACCATCCAGCGGTCATTGCCGAGGCCAATAGCGCCAAAACACTCAGCGACATGATCAACAAGGGCGAGCTTATCAGCTACCGTTGGCCCTATGCACTACCCAAGCCCGGCGGCGGGCGCAGCGCCTACCGAGGCCGCTACGAAGCCCCCCAAAGCCCCAGCCTTGCCGAGTTAGACCGCTTTGCCAAAACCACCGAAGAGCTTGATGACGCCGCCAATATTGTCGTCGCTCCCGACACCCTTGGTGATGAATTAACCCACACACTCGACCTAAGCTACACCTACCCCGATGGTAGTGGCGTGGCCGATAAGCCGTATGTTGTCAAAGTAAACGGTGCCGTTGCCAGCCAGGGCACATTAGGCCGTGATGGTAAACTCACCCTGACAGGCCTGCCGGCGGGTACCGCCGAGGTCGAGTACAAAGACGACGTTGACGCCGAGATTGCCAGCACCCGCAAAGCCCTAAAGCGCACCCTCGATGACATCCTGGCCCAGACCCGCGCCGACACCGCCAAAGATGAAGCCACCTTAGCGGCGATGTCTGAAGCCGAGCGCACCCGAGCGCTGGTCGAAAAAGGCGGTGAAGGCCTGCTCGACAGCCTCACTGGCATCGCCAACATGTACCAATCTGTCGCTGAAAAAGGCATCACCTTTATCGCGCCACATATCGCCTACGGCCTGCGCGTGCTCAAAACCAGCCACCAGCGGCATATGAATGGCGAGCTCAGCGTCGAGCAATTTAAAGACGACGCCAAGGCGATATTCAAGCGCCAGAGCGAGATAAACTTCCAAGCCAATAAAAGTATCGAATACCTCACCGGCATTGACCCCGCCAACGAAGCCGACCGGCAACAACTCGTTGACGCCTACGAAATGACCGCCTTTATCCTGACCGATGACCCTACTCAGGCCATCTTGAGCGACTTTGCCGGTGACTTTATCGAAGCGCAATCGTCGCTCGACTGGTCGTATCTCGCAGGCGGAGTTGTCTTTGAGGTCGTGTTGGGCATTTTAACCGGGGGGGCAGCCGCCGTTGCCGGTAAAACCCAGCACCTGTCTAAAGCGGCCCCGCTGCTTAACAAAATACAAGACCTGCTGAAAAAGCAACACACCAACGCCCACAACAAGGGCAGCGTTGATAGCACCCTAAGCAATGGGGCATCGATCCCAGAGGGGCCCACGCTCATCCCTAATCAGCGTGCACGTGCAGGCGATACCACCACCGATAGCCCCGGTGCCACCAAAGCCGCCACCATAGCGCCTGATACCGCCAATACCCACACCAGCGGTGACCCCATCAGTATGATCACCGGTGAAGAACTGCTGACCCTCACCGACTTTACCCTCGATGGCCCCATCAGCCTGCCGTGGCGGCGCACCTATCGCAGCAGCAACCCCGATGATGCAGGCCTTGGTCACGGCTGGACACACAGCCTTAGCGAGCGGCTGATCATTATCGATAATCGCTCCGATACCGATACCGATACCGATACCAACAGCAGCCACACACTGCAACTGCACGACGCCGAAGGGCGAGTGATCAGCTTTGTGCTGCCTGCCATTGGCGAGCGAGTGCACAACCTCGCCGAAGCACTCACCCTACAGCGTGTAAATACGCACCATTATGTGATCGCTCCATTAAACACCCCCGGTGGGTTACAGCGGCACTTTACACTTCCCGCCACGACCGATAGCCGCGATGCTCAACATCGCAACACCCCGCCGCTCGACACCCAAGAGCCCGGCTCCTATCTGCTCAGTGCCATTGAAGATCAACACCACAACAGCTATCAACTACACTACACCGATAGCGGCAAACTTAGCGACATACTCGCCAGCCACGGTGATGGCTTGCATCTCGACTATACCGCCACCGGCCAGATCAGCGCGCTCAAACACTACGATAGCGACGGGCGCGAAACCACCCCCGTCACCTATACCTACAGCCCCGAGGGCGACCTCGAAGCCGCCACCGATGCCGACGGCTTTAGCGAGCACTACCAGTACCAGCAGCACATCATTACCCAGCGGCAGCTTAAAAGTGGCTACTGCTTTTACTTCGAGTGGGATACTCTCACCCCGCAAGCGCGCTGTACCCGCCAGTGGGGCGACCCCCTCGATGGCCAGCCCACCTACGACTACCGCTTTCAATGGGACACCACCCAGCGCCAAGTGCTCGCCACCGACACCAATGGCGGTGAGCAAATCTACCGCTA
>Ga0193963_1000142_pt1 | contig 36752 bp, 35 predicted proteins | sample FB_6_MG_FD_140359 | JGI IMG/M metagenome (GOLD analysis project Ga0193963, IMG submission 140359) | Microbial mat bacterial communities from the Broadkill River, Lewes, Delaware, United States - FB_6_MG | ecosystem: Environmental > Aquatic > Freshwater > River > Microbial mats | place: USA...
CAATAATAGCCATTGCTTCAGGTGTATTGCTAAACTCGCGTGCCGTAGCAGCAGGCACAATCAACATTGCTGCAATTAATAAAACTCCCACCACTTTAATAGCGACAGCAACAACGATAGCCAGGGCTATAGTTAACACTAACTGCTCCTGCTTTGGCTTGAAGCCACTGGCAAGTGCTAGATCAGGGTTTAGTGTTGATAATAAAAGACCAGACCAGCGCCATACAATCAACCCTAAGACAACTAGAGCACCACCCCACACCACCATAAGGTCCATATTCCCAACAGCCAGAATATCACCGAACAGATATGACATCAGATCAATTCTGATTCCAGAGAGAAATGAAACCGCTACCAAGCCGATAGCTAATGACGAATGAGAGGCAACACCAAGCATAGTATCCATCGCAAACCCTCGTCCACTTAAACTGGATACAGTGATTGCCATTAATAAGCAAGCAATGAGAACACCCGCAAATATAGGGGTTGATAGTGCCAATGATAGTGCAATACCCAGTACCGCCGCATGAGCGGTGGCATCTCCAAAGTAGGCCATTCGTCGCCAAATAACAAAACAACCTAAGGGCGCTGCTGCCAAAGCAACGCCAACACTGGCGAGCATTGCTCGAACTAAGAAATCATCAAACATAGGAAGTTTACCGAATATGTGTGTGGGAGTGATGGCCTTGGTGAAGATACAGTGCCGCTTCACTTTCTTTATCAAGGCCAAATAAGGCGTGGTATTCCGGTGAGTCACTGACGGTCTCGGGCTTACCCTGACAACAGATATGACCGTTAAGGCAAATCACTCTATCCGTTTGGCGCATGACGACATGGAGTTCATGGCTGATCATGACAATGGCACAGCCCAGATTTTCTCTCACACTGGCGATCTGTCGATAAAACTCGGCTGAGCCACGATGATCTAACCCTTGAGTAGCTTCATCAAGCAACAATAAATCTGGCTTCCCTAACAGTGCTCTAGCGAGTAAAACGCGCTGAAATTGACCGCCCGATAAATCCATAATTTGCCGCTTATCCAGACCTGATACACCCGCATGAGCCAGCGCATCAGTAATGGCATTTGGAGAATGGCCACTGGGTAAATTCATAAAGCGTTTGACGCTCATCGGGAGTGTCTCATCAATATGCAAGCGCTGGGGCACATAGCCAATCTGCAAATCCGGCTTTTTCTTTAAAACACCTGAACTAGGTTGTATTGCACCGATCAAGGTTTTAAACAATGTGGTTTTACCCGAGCCATTAGGGCCGAGAATTGTCACAATTTCTTTTGGGTTGACTGACAAGTTGATATTGTTGAGCACTGTTCGTTTCCCTAAACGAACCGACAAACTATCGCATTCAATTAACATACATATACCTAGCTAAGTGTTTTTACGTATAGCGACAGCATTCATCAATATAACTTCAATAAGTCGATTTTAATTTGCCACTTTATAATATAATGTTATAACATAACCTTTGTATTTTCTATTTAATATTCTTATTTTCTATTTCATAGTTATCAGCACCTCATTACTTATAGGAGCGCTTAATGCGTCAGCAGTTATTACCTTACATAGCCTTAATGCTTGGATTATCGATCAATGCTTATGGGGCACCACCGTCTGTTGCCGTCGATATTGCCCCCTTACATTCTTTGGTCAGTCAGGTTATGAAAGAGGTAGGTAAGCCCGATTTATTAATCCCGGCTGAAGCATCTCCTCATAACTACGCTTTGCGTCCTTCAGACGGAAAAGTATTGGCAAATGCTGATCTTGTTTTTTGGATGGGGGAAAGCTATACACCCTGGTTAGAAAAAGCCTTACACAATGTAGCAATTTCCGCACAAAAAGTAGAAGTATTAGCTTTTGAGGATACGATCACTCATGGCTATCGTGAAGGCGCCACTTTCGAATCACATGAGCATGAAGAAGAAGAGAGCAATGATAAAAGTGATCATAAAAAAGAGGCTCCTTTAGAAGAAAGCAAACAGAGCAAACATGAAAAAGAAGAGCATACTGATCATCATGACCACGAAGGTAGTGACCCCCATGCTTGGTTAGACCCTGAAAACGCCAAGCGATGGATTAAGCATATCAAAGATATCTTATCAAAACATGACCCTGACAATGCACCCATCTATAGCCGTAATGCAGCAAAGGCAACGGCCTCACTGGATGAGCTAATACACTCTACACGCACAAAAATCGATACACTCAATAAACCTAAGTTTATTGTTTTTCATGATGCTTATCAGTATTTTGAAAAACGCTTTGAAGTGTTGGCAACAGGGGCTATATCATTAGGTCACGCCCAAACTCCAAGTCCAGCACGCATCAAAGAAATTCGAGATACAGTTAAAAAACTGGAAGTTACCTGCGTATTTACTGAACCTCAGTATAATCCCGGTATCGTTAACAATGTTTTTGAAGGCACAACTGTTTCAACCATTGGCGTTATGGACCCTTTAGGTGCCGGTTTTGCAACAGGCACTGAGCATTATCATCAACTGATTCAGGGAATGGTTAATAGCCTGAACCAGTGTCAATAAGTTATTTAATGCAAAGTAACACTGAAAAATTCATTGTTAGCATTACCTTTGATTAACCTTCATTGCCTTACTGGTTTATTTTGATGGAAAATACTTACTTTAAATCGCTCGAAAAAACGGCTCTAGGCCATACAGTGTCTTTGGTAAACGTGCTAGATCAACTCCAGTTTAATCAGCAGGGTATAATCCCTGTTATTGCTCAAGAACAGACTTCTGGTGCGGTATTGATGTTAGCTTGGATGAACCGAGAGGCACTGGAAAAAACCTTACAAAAGGGTCGAATGTGTTATTGGTCTCGTTCCCGTCAAGCCTTCTGGTACAAAGGAGAACGCTCAGGCAATATTCAAAGACTAATTGAAATGCGAATAGATTGCGATGGAGATGCTGTATTGTGTCTGGTTGATCAAACAGGGCCAGCGTGTCACACAAACCGCCCTAACTGTTTTTATTTACGTGTTGATGGCAAACAAGTCGTTATTAATAGCGAGCCTGTGATTATGTAACAAACTAAATTAACCCGATATAAGTTTATATCAGGTTAATAACTATTTAGACGTTTATAAAAATACATTTAATTGCTATTGCTTATAGTGATTCTCCTTAAGCTCACTAACTGCCTTCACTTCTGCACAGTACTCAGCAGTAGGTCTCACTAAAAGACGAGGGATGCCGATTGGTTCACCCGACTCCAAACAGTAACCATAAGCCCCTAAGCGAATACGCTCCAGCGATTGCCTAATTTTTGGTAAAAGTTTTTGTTCTCGCTCGACGATCCGAAGAGCAATATTGGTTTGCTCCTCCCAAGAAGCTCTATCATTGACATCGCTTAAATCCAAGGGTTTAGCCATTTGGTCCCTTGCTTCTTGAATTCGAATTTCTGTTGATTCGTAGAGCTCTAATAGTTTGCATTTAAAAAAATCAAGTTGTTCCTCGTTCATATAATGTGATGCTGGAGCTTCCTTTATTTGTTTTTCAGACAATTGATCACGTTTCGATGACTGCATAGTTTTACTCCATTAGAGTATTTTTGATGGATTGCTATAATTTTATTCGCATACAAAATTGCTTCCATATCATTCAAGTGCCCGCTTATTTATGTAAGCCTACCAATAGATCCTTAATAAAACTGAGACTCATCCATGGCCAGCTGGTGAGCATTGACGATTAATCTTGAAGAAAAATCATCAATTTTTGGGTAACTAGCCATACTATAATAAAGGCTGACTCGCACCGACTTGGGTAGCAGACTTAAACCCAGAAAAAGAATAATTAATCCTCCGATCATTCTTAACCAAACTCCAGTATTGATGCGAAATAGAGGTTGGCTACTATAGGGCTTTACAAACGCCTCAAACCAGTTGCGTGCTAATTGTGTGCCTAGCGCCATACCAGCTACAGAAAGCCCAGTACCTAAGCCCATCACCTAAGCCCATCACTAAGATTGCGATAACACCATAGTTAAAAACGCCGACCAAATGGGTACAAATCAGCACAACAACGGCACCAGAACAGGGACGAACGCCCATAGATAACATAACACCTATACTTTATAGCCATGATTCTTTTGGATTGCCCTGATAAACATGATGCCCCCCAAAAACATGAATGATTATTCTCATATCGATGAGAATATATAAATAGGTGAAAGGGTAAATATCACTAAAAAGTATTGCAGAGTAAATTTTATTAGTTTTTTCATTTAACCTTGTGTATTTTTATCGCTGTTATTTTCAGCTGAAAAACATGTATTGCAAATACCGTTTATTTCCAGCTGTGGGCTACTTAAGTGAAAACCTGTTTTCTTAATCACTTTGTGCAAATCCTCCAATACTAACTGGTCAATATTGATCTCTTCAACGCGCTGGCATTGATCGCAAATTAAAAATTGTGAAATCTGATGCTTATATTTACAAACAACGTGAGAACAAGCCACGAACTTGTTCGCTAAACCCAGCTTATGAGCCAACCCTTGCTCTTGCAAAAATCCCAGTATTCGATAAACAGACATAGCAGAAATTGTTTCGTTAAACTGTTGTTTACAATATTTAACAATCTCGTAGGCAGATATTGCTTTTTTTGATTCCAATAGAACAAGTAGTATTAGTTTACGTTTTTTGGTTAATCGCTCCCCTTTTTCTTGACAATGTTGCTCAGCAAGTTCAATATTTTTATTTAACTGATTCATATTATCTGCACTTGCAAGTCATTAAGGTTATTTCTTAAAAACACAGTTTAAAGTCACGATTAAAAATCCAACGTAAGTAATAAGCGTGTATGCTCAGCAAATAGAAAAGGAGAACGGTGAACAACACCATAACTTTCATTACCCAGCCAACCACTCCCCTTCAGCAAAGCAACTTGCTGTGAGCTTAGTTGTTGTATCTTTTTATCCCCTTGGAGAATACCTGATTCGTGATCAGGCAAACCATTAGCGCCTTTCCCTAGACGAGATCGATCAACATTTTTTTCTAATAACCATTCTGTCCCTAGCCCACCATAGGTAGTAACTAGACGACAGGGGATATTATCAACGTGAAATTTAGGACACATTGCTTTTTTCAAAGGGGTTAAGCGCAAGCCAATTTCTTCGGCATCAAATAAACAAGCAAACATATCAACCAGTAGTGCAACATCTTGCTTAAATACATTTTTGTAATCTAAATCAGGCAACAATTCATCTAACTTATCATCCACGCTTTTTGGAGATAATAATAAACGAGGTGTATAAGACGGGTATTGGCTTACCCATTCTTTTGCATAATGATCGAGGTTCGACTGGTGCTCACGCTGCCAAACAGCAATATTTATTTTATCTGTATAAATTGAGGTCAATACAGATGAATCGTGGCCTATTTCAAATGTTGGCCAATCGCTATTTAATCTAACGTCTTCTATAATATTAGACTGCATTGTTTTCTTTCCAGGCAGAAAATGGATCAGGTAAAGTTTTCCAAAATTGTTTCCCTTGAACTAGCTCCTCATCAGAAAGCAAGCAACTATCTAATGCCTCGGTTATTTTATTTTTATCTAAACCTTGCCCAATAAAAACTAGCTCCTGTCGCATATCGCCAAAAGGCTCTACCCAATTTTTCTGGATAGACTCTAAATAATCTTCATCTGTCGGCCAATTTTCTTTAGGAACAGATTTCCAAAACATGCCACCAAAACCGTAGCGAGCAATGCCACCTGCCTGACTCCACTGACCTGCAAACTCAGGTCGTGTGGCTAACCAAAAATACCCTTTAGAGCGAATTAATTTCCCATATTGTTGAGTATTATGAAGAAACTGGTAGAATTTTTCTGGATGAAAAGGCTTTCTTGCCACATAACTGAAGCTACCAATACCATACTCTTCTGTTTCAGGAACATGCTCGCCGCGCATTTCCTTTAACCATCCCGGTGCTTGTTGTGCTTTTTCAAAATCGAATAACCCTGTATTCAAAACCTGATCAAGATTAACCTGTCCATTCTTGATAGGAATAATCGAGGCGGCAGTATTGAGGGTTTTTAATATGGCAATCAGACGCTCCTGCTCTGACATATCGACTAAGTCGGTTTTGCTAATCAAGATAACATCGGCGAATTCTACTTGATCAACCAGTAGATCGGCTACGCTGCGTTCATCTTCATCGCCTAGGTGTTCTCCCTTTTCTTTTAGGGATTGAGCTTCATCGTAATCATTGAGAAAATTGACTGCATCCACAACAGTCACCATTGTGTCCAAGGTAGAGATATCGGATAACGAAACCCCCTGCTCATCGGCAAAGGTAAAGGTTTCTGCGACAGGTAGAGGTTCAGAGATACCCGTTGATTCAATCACCAGATAATCAAAGCGCCCTTCTTTCGCAAGCTTATTAACTTCTATAAGCAGGTCTTCTCTCAAAGTGCAGCAAATACAGCCGTTGCTCATTTCAACGAGCTTTTCTTCACTATGGCTAAGCGAAACCTCATTTTGAACAATAGCAGAGTCAATATTGACCTCACTCATGTCATTAACAATAACCGCTACCTTTCGGCCTTCACGGTTATTTAGGATATGGCTTAACACTGTGGTCTTTCCTGCACCGAGAAAACCGGAAAGAACGGTGACAGGTAACTTATTATTTTGACTCATATTCATTCTGTAAGTACCGATTCTGAGATAAATACTGTGGATTTTAAGAATTACAACACCTGAATGTTATGTTATAACATTGCTATACAATAATGAAGGCTTTATTAGCATTTTTAATTAATCACTAAGTCTGGGCTCTCGCTCTAAGGTTATCTGGCTGATGGGCTGGCTATTGAGATTTGCCACATAACGTAACAAAACCTGTTGTCTTGATTCGCTAGTATTTGAATCACTAACAATAAATAGACCAAACCATAAAGCCAGCAATAGACTTATTGAACAATAACACCATCAGGCATCAGATATTGGGTATTGGGTATTGGGTATTGGGCATCCAACACTATACCCCGCCAATCTGCGATATACTTTACCGCCAGCAGCTATTAAAGTACGCCCTCGCACTTAGGCACCGACGAGTGGGCACTTATGTGTAGCGTATAGCGTGATATCCGTTTTACTAACCACTGACTGTGTAAAAAGTGAGAACCCATATGATCAACCTAACCATCGATCGACCGCCAACCACCATTGTTCAGGGATTTAAAGATTTACTCGCTTACGATTCACTCACCTGCGCACTATCGGATTGCATGGGTCGCTTTAATGGGATGACATCAACGATGCGACCATTATTTGAGGGGATTCGCGTTGTCGGTACAGCCATTACCGCTAAAGCATTAGCCTCTGATTTAACCGCCCCCATTAAAGCTATCGATCTCTGCCAGCCCGGCGACATTGTAGTGATTGATTCACACGGCTCGGTAGATACCGCATTTTGGGGTGAGAATATGTCGATGTCGGCACGTAACCGCGGGGTCGTGGCCGCGATTATTGATGGTGGCTGTCGCGATGTCGAAGAAATCAGGCAGCTTAAATTCCCGGTGATGTGTCGGGGGGTTGTCCCTAATGTTGCGGCCATTGCCGGGTATGGAGAGGTGAACGTACCGATTCAGTGCGCGGGCGTGGTGGTGACACCGGGCGATATCATTGTTGCCGATGGCAATGGAGTGGTGGTTATTCCTAAAGCTGACGCGGCCACTATACTACAGCAGGCACAGCAGCTTCTCAGCACCGAGCACCAAGTGCAAGAGAAAATCATGGCCGGCGCTACCATTGGCGAGCTGATCGATATTGATCGTATTATCAAAGGCACATTTGCCTATCAAAACAAGGCACTTGAGACAAAGTCGGCCGAGTAACTGGCCGCTTTGTCTTTTCTTTTTACGCTATTAGTATTGTACTAAAAAGACGAGTGATACCATTTACCACTCAAAGAGAGAGGCGCCCTTTTCTGCACAGTTTACTTGGCCACGCAGAGGGGCAAATAGCTCGCGCCCCATGCCTTGATGGTGTGTGGCGGCACTTTCAGGCATCACCTGCCCACGCGCAAGCCAAGTATTATCATCGCTTAATAATTGCAGCTCACCACGAGTGGCGTCAACTCGAATCATATCGCCATCAGCCACCTGTGCCAGCGCGCCGCCCTGGCTTGCCTCAGGCCATACGTGAATCGCTGCGGGCACTTTGCCCGATGCCCCTGACATACGACCATCGGTCACTAGTGCAACCTTAAACCCCCGATCTTGTAGTGACCCCAAATAGGGGGTCAGTTTATGTAGCTCGGGCATACCATTAGCGACAGGGCCCTGGTAGCGTACCACTGCAATAAAATCGCGCTCAAGCTCGCCGCGATTATACGCCTCGGCCAGCTCATTCTGATCATTAAACACTATCGCCGGTGCCTCTACTATGCGATGCTCAGCTGCCACAGCCGATACCTTAATGACCCCGCGCCCAAGATTACCATCCAATACTTTTAAGCCGCCATCAGGGCTAAAGGGCTGTGTCACCGGGCGCAATACATTTTCATCGAGCGATGCTTGCACCCCTTCGCGCCACACTACTTTGCCGTCATCTAAAAAAGGCTCTTGGGTATAGCGTGATAAGCCGCGCCCCATGACTGTCATCACATCTTCATGTAAAAAACCACCGGCGAGTAATTCGCGCACTAAATAACCCACGCCACCGGCGGCATGAAAGTGATTGATATCGGCCTCACCGTTGGGGTAAACCTTTGTCAACAACGGTACGGCGGCTGAGAGTTCAGAAAAGTCACTCCAGTCGATAATCACACCGGCTGCACGCGCGATAGCAATTAAGTGCATCGTGTGATTGGTTGAGCCGCCAGTGGCCAGTAACGCCACTATGGCATTAATAAGCGAGCGCTCATCGACAATCTCATACAGCGGAGTAAACTCACCATTTTGCGCGGTTAATTGCACTGCTTTTCGTGCCGCTTCGCGTGTCAGTGCTTCGCGCATGGGTGTATTGGGGTTTACAAACGAAGAGCCCGGCAAATGTAACCCCATAACTTCAACCACCATTTGGTTACTGTTTGCCGTACCGTAAAAGGTACAGGTGCCCGCACTGTGGTAAGAGTCAGATTCACACTGCAACAATTCATCGCGCCCTACTTTGCCCTCAGCATAGCGCTGGCGAATACGGGCTTTTTCTTTATTGGGCAAACCACTTGGCATAGGGCCTGCGGGCACAAACAGAGTCGGCAAATGGCCAAAGCGCAATGCGCCGATCAGTAACCCCGGCACAATCTTGTCACACACACCTAAATACAATGCAGCGTCAAACATATTATGTGACAAGCCTACGGCGGTTGCCATAGCGATCACATCGCGGCTAAACAGGCTTAACTCCATACCGGGTTGGCCCTGGGTAACACCATCACACATCGCTGGCACACCGCCTGCAAATTGCGCGACTGAGCCCAGTTCATTAACCGCTTTGCGAATCTGGTCAGGAAACTGCTCAAAGGGTTGGTGTGCTGAGAGCATATCGTTATAGGAAGAGATAATCCCGACATTGACCGCATTGGCGAGCTTTAACGCTTGCTTATCCTCAGCGTTACACGCCGCAAAACCATGGGCTAAATTACCACACGACAAGCTTACTCGATGAACACCCTCATCTTCTGCGCCTTTCATTTGGCGTAGATACGCCGCTCGGGTCACCTTGCTGCGTGCCACAACACGGGCGGTGACTTGCTCAATAACAACGTGCATAGAAACTCCTAAACCTCTTTGATATAGACAGTATACATCTATTGATTACATTTATTATTTTGGTAATTATACCAAACTTTAGATCAACAAACCCTTGAAATTTTATTTAAATTACGTAATATTAACAACAAAATAATATAATCATCCCCTTCTGAGGTAAATCCCATGACAATCCGTGTTGCAATAAACGGCTTTGGCCGAATCGGTCGTAATGTACTGCGTGCACTTTATGAAAACAAATACCGCTGGCAAATCCAGGTAGTTGCTATCAATGATTTAGGTGATGCAGCCATCAATGCGCACCTATTCCAGTATGATACCGTTCACGGGCCATTTGCCGGTGATGTTAGCCACTCCACAGAAAGCATTTCAGTTAATGGTGACTCTATTGCTATCAGCGCCATACGCAACCCCGCTGAGCTACCATGGCAAGAGCTAGACATTGATGTCGTTTATGAGTGTACTGGTCTATTTACCACCCGCGATAAGGCCGCACAGCATATTACCGCAGGGGCGGATAAAGTTATTATTTCTGCGCCGGGTAAAGACGTTGACGCCACTATTGTCTACGGTGTTAATGACAGCGAGCTGCGCCAGTCGCACAAGGTTATCTCTAACGCCTCATGCACAACAAACTGCTTAGCGCCGGTTGCTCAAGTACTTCATAACAATATCGGTATTGAAAGTGGCTTAATGACAACCATTCACTCCTACACCAATGATCAAAACCTCTCTGATGTATATCACACCGATCTTTACCGGGCACGCTCAGCGACACAATCAATGATCCCCACCAAAACAGGCGCCGCCGCTGCCATGGGTCTGGTGATGCCGGCACTGGCAGGTAAATTTGACGGCATGGCAGTGCGTGTCCCGACAATTAATGTCTCGCTGGTTGATCTCAGTTTTATTGCCGAGCGTGAAACCAGTATCGAAGAAGTGAATAAGCTATTAGAGGCGGCAGCTGAAACCTCGCCGGTATTAGGCTATAACACAGCGCCATTAGTTTCAGCGGATTTTAACCACAACCCGTTGTCATCTATCTTTGATGGGTCGCAAACCAAAGTATCAGGGCGCTTAGTGAAAGTGATGTCGTGGTATGACAACGAGTGGGGGTTCTCTAACCGCATATTGGATAACACACTAGCACTTGCTAAAGCACCAGCCTAAGAGATCAATGATATGTTAAGACGTACAAAAATCGTTGCCACACTGGGGCCTTCGTCAAGTAGTGAAGAACAGATCGAAAAATTGATTCTCGCCGGGGCTGATACTATGCGCCTCAATTTTTCTCACGGTGAAGCACAAGATCATAAAGAGCGCGCTGAGTTAGTACGTAGATTGTCAAAAAAACACGGCCGCTTTGTTGCCTTACTAGGGGATTTACAGGGTCCTAAAATTCGCATTGCCCGCTTTGCACAGCAAAAAGTGCAACTCGCTGTTGGCGATGCTTTCACGCTAGACTCCACACTGGCCCGTGATGGCGGTGATCAATACCAAGTTGGTATTGATTACAAAGCATTGATTGATGACGCGAATGTTGGTGATACATTGTTATTAGATGACGGCCGTATTGTGCTAAAGGTTACCGAGACCTTTCCACACAAACTACACACCGAAGTGCTAGTTGGTGGGTGGTTGTCGAATAACAAAGGGATCAACCGTTTAGGGGGCGGGTTATCGGCTAAAGCGCTAACAGAAAAGGACAAAGACGATATTAAAACCGCTGCTGAGATTGGTGTCGATTATGTGGCGGTCTCCTTTCCTCGCGATGCTGCCGACATGAATGAAGCCCGCGCACTGCTTGAAGCTGCCGGCTCTTCTGCTGGGCTAGTGGCTAAAATTGAGCGTGCCGAAACAGTGGCAGACCCCGATATTTTAGATGGCATCATTCGCGCCTCAGAAGTGGTCATGGTCGCACGCGGTGACTTAGCCGTTGAAATCGGTGATGCCGAACTGGTAGGCGTGCAAAAGAATATTATTGCGCGCGCCCGTGCATTAAATACTGTGGTAATCACTGCTACGCAAATGATGGAGTCTATGATTGGCAGCCCAATGCCGACACGCGCAGAAGTCTCTGATGTTGCCAATGCAGTCATTGACTGTACCGATGCCGTGATGCTCTCAGCTGAAACCGCCGCCGGTGATTACCCCGCCGAGGCTGTTGCCGCAATGGCGCGCATTTGTATTGGCGCTGAGAATTACCCATCGGCTAGTCGTTCAGGGCACCGCATTAATGAGCACTTTTACCAAGCAGATGAAACTATTGCGCTTTCAGCTATCTATGCGGCTAACCATTTAGTCGGTGTCAAAGCGATCATTAGCATGACAGAATCCGGGGCAACCCCACAGTTAATGTCACGGCTACGTTCATCCTTACCAATTTTTGCCTTCTCTCGTCGCCCAGATACTCAACACCGCGTAGCGCTCTACCGTGGCGTCACCACCATACCCTTTGATACGGAACAGCACGAGGCTGACAACATCAATACACTGGCCATAGCAGAACTTAGAGAGCGCGCTATTGTAAAACCAGGCGATCTGGTGATTGTCACTAAAGGCGACTACCTCAATGATCAAGGTGGTACTAACACGCTGCAAGTACTGCAAGCCTGATATCGCACCACAGCAACAACATCATCTTAGCCCCCACTTATACAGGGAGCTTAGATGATAACAATATAAGCCAGCAGCTGTTTTAAAAATAATGTATAAGCGCGTTATTATTAACGCACACAATAGCAAGGGCAATAAAACGATGGGATATCACACCTAAAACCTCTATACTTTTTTGTTACACATTATAAAATGAAAACGCTCTTGTAGCGGCCTAATAAATGAGTAACGGCCTTGTAATGAGCGTTTATCAGTAAGGTATGGCGGATCAATAATGAATAAAAATAAAGAGCGCATTGAGCCAGAGTTGGAATTAGTTGATCAACAAGGCGGCGAATCGATACGTTATCTACAACATGGATTTCCCAGCCCGCTAATACGCTGGCACTACCATGAAGCCTATGAATTACACCTGATTAGAGAAAGTGCCGGCAAGGTCTTTATCGGTGACTATATTGGCAACTTTGAGCCGAACAGCTTAATTTTAGTTGGCCCTAATCTGCCACACAATTGGATTAGCCAAATCGGGAAAGAAGAACATATAGAGTTGCGTGATCAAGTCATTAATTTCTCTCATAATTTTATTGAGACCTGCGAGAGTGCTTTTCCTGAGCTACAACCACTCAACCCTTTTTGGAAACGGGCACGTTATGGCATTGAATTTTTAAACCCACAGGATAAAATGAATGCTCGCACATTATTCAACGAAATATCCACAACGGTAGGGTTCAGGCGGCTCATTCATTTCTGGACATTGATCGAGATGCTAGCCTCGACAAAAGAGTACCGGGTACTGTCTACAACCGCTGTTTTGCCTCATATGGATGAGCGAATTCTAAATAGACTAAATGCTGCGATCACCTACATTTTTGATCATTACGACACAGAGATCACCCTTGAAGAAGTAGCTAATCACTTGAAAATGAGCCCAACCTACTTCTCAAAGTTTTTCAAAAAATCAACAGGCCATCGATTTATTGAATTTGTTAATGGCCTGCGTATCAACAAGGCCTGTGAACAACTTGCGCACAGTGATGAGCCCATTACAGAGATTTGCTTTAGCGTAGGGTTTAACAATATTGCCAATTTTAATCGCCGTTTCTATGACGTCAAAAAGATGACTCCATCGGAGTATCGTAAAACATCGCTCGATACACTGTACAAAGGCTAGTAGCAATAGCTCTAATGCTGCATAACAGCAACCGATACTTTTCAGCTGTAACGCATTATTCACAAAACCTTACAAAACAGTAACTTAATAACAAAACCCAAAATAAAAATTAAAAAACAACAACAATAATAGCAAAAAAGTACACATCAACACCAAACTATGTATTTGTTCACTGATGCCATTCACGGTGTAATGATAATCCCAGCGCCACAAACACAAAGTGATAACCGGATCTAATAAAAAACCGGTGGCTGGAAAATAACAGTTAACCACAATCGACCTATACACAAAAATAACTAGAGGCTCGACATGAATATAAAACACATAGCCCCTGTGATGATAGCCGCCAGCATTGCAGCAACATCCACCGCAAACGCAGTGACTACACTGACCATCGGCACCGTCAATAACGGTGATATGGTACGTATGCAAAGCTTTACGGAGGTCTTTGAAAAAGCAAACCCCGAGATCAAACTTGAGTGGGTTGTGCTCGAAGAAAACGTTCTACGCCAACGCCTAACAACCGATATCGCCACCCGTGGCGGTCAGTTTGATGTGATGACCATCGGGATGTACGAAGCCCCTATTTGGGGTAAAAAAGGTTGGCTTAGCGCGATGGATAACCTACCTGCCGATTACGATGTCGACGATATTTTTCCGGCAGTTAAAGGCGGGTTGTCTGTCGACCAGACACTCTATGCTCTGCCCTTCTATGCCGAAAGTTCTATGACCTTCTACCGCAAAGATCTCTTTAAACAGAGCAACCTCACCATGCCTAATCAACCCACATGGGATGAGATGAGAGGTTTTGCCAAAGCACTGCATAAGCCAGAGCAAGGGCAATATGGTATCTGCCTACGCGGCAAAGCAGGCTGGGGAGAAAATATGGCATTGGTCACCACCATGGGCAATGCTTTTGGTGCCCGTTGGTTTAACGAACATTGGCAGCCAGAGTTTACCGGTTCGGAATGGACTAATGCCGTTACCTTTTATGTTGACCTATTAGGCAACTACGGCCCACCGGGTGCATCCTCTAATGGCTTTAATGAGAACTTGGCACTATTTAACAGCGGTAAATGCGCTATGTGGGTAGATGCTACGGTTGCAGGCTCTTTTGTTACAGACGAAACACAAAGTAGTATCGCCGATAATGTAGGGTTTGCGCTTGCACCACAACAAGTGACTACCAAAGGTGCCGGTTGGCTTTGGTCTTGGGCACTGGCCGTACCCTCTAGCTCAGATGCCAAAGAAGCTGCAAAAACTTTCGTTACTTGGGCAACATCTAAAGAATATAGTCAACTTGTCGCTAAAACCAGTGGTGTTGCAAAAATTCCACCGGGTACTCGCGCCTCGACTTATGATAACGCTGAATATATGAAGGCCGCACCTTTTGCCGCAAAAACGCTTGAGGCAATGAGCGCTGCTGATGCAAATGATTCTACGTTAAAACCATCACCTTACGTTGGCGTACAGTTTGCCGCGATTCCTGAGTTTCAATCTATTGCGACTCAAGTTGGCAAACTATTCTCCGGCGCCTTATCAGGTTCAATGAGTGTCGAAAAAGCACTCACGAGCGCACAAAAGATCACTAAACGTGAAATGAGGCGTGCTCGTTACTACCAAAAATAAACCAGCACATATATTGCTGCTACCGGTATTAGAGGCGCTTTAACTCCGCTTCTAATACTGTCTCTTTTAATGGCTTAATCGACGCTTAACTCTGTAGGATAGTGTAATGAATACAACAACCTTGGAAACAGGTAATGTTGGCATGCCTGACAAACTGGGGAATAACATTATGGGAATTGCCAAACAAAAGAATAAAGTAAGCCGTTATATGGTATCGCCATCTATTTTAGCATTACTGCTGTGGATGACGATCCCTCTATCGATGACGATCTATTTTTCTCTTATTCGCTACAACTTGCTCTACCCCGGCGAAAACGAATTTGTTGGGTTAGAAAACTTCTCGTTTTTCTTAAGCGACGAAGGCTTTGGCGCAGGCATGAGTAATACACTGCTACTAGTCGGCGCCGTATTATTGATTACTATTGTATTTGGCGTATTGATCGCCATACTTGTCAACCAAGCTTTTTGGGGACAAGGCATTGTGCGCGTGCTCTTGATTTCACCGTTTTTTATTATGCCCACAGTCAACGCTCTAGTATGGAAAAACCTACTACTACATCCTGTATCAGGTGTATTTGCTGCCATCTGGACATTTTTTGGTGCACAACCTATTGACTGGTTTAGTGAATACCCATTGTTATCAATTATTATGATTGTATCCTGGCAGTGGCTACCCTTTGCCATTTTATTACTGATGACTGCCTTGCAATCACTGGATCAGGAACAACAAGAAGCCGCACGTCTTGATGGTGCTGGCCCATGGGCACTGTTCTATCACTTAACACTGCCTCATCTCGCCCGCCCCATTGCCGTTGTCGTTATGATTGAGACCATTTTTCTACTATCGGTTTTTGCCGAAATTTTTACCACTACCGGCGGCGGACCGGGTTATGAGACAACCAACCTAGCCTACCTTATCTATAGCCAAGCACTGCTGCAATTTGACGTTGGCCTAGCATCTGCCGGTGGTTTGATTGCGGTATTACTGGCTAATATTGCCGCATTTTTCTTAGTCCGTCTGGTGGGCAAAAGCCTGACAGACCAGCACTGAATCCAGAGGTAATCGCATGTTAAGTATAAAACAACGCCAGCGCACTCATACAATAATTATGGGTACACTAAGCTGGCTGGTGGCTCTTATTATTTTCTTTCCTATTTTTTGGATGCTGCTGACTAGTTTCAAAACTGAAATTGATGCATTTGCTACGCCGCCACAATTATTTTTTACACCCACATTAGAAAATTATATTCTAGTGAACGAGCGCAGTGATTATTTTCACTTTGCGTGGAACTCAGTCATAGTATCTTTTGGCTCTACTTTTTTAGGAATGCTACTGGCAATACCTGCGGCCTACTCGATGGCATTTTTTGAAACAAAACGGACTAAATCTACTCTACTATGGATGCTATCGACTAAAATGCTACCGCCGGTTGGTGTACTGATGCCCATTTATTTACTGTTTAAAAGCTTTGGTATGTTAGATACACGCACAGGCTTAGTTATCATCTATACGTTGATAAACCTGCCTATTATGATATGGATGGCATACACCTACTTTAAAGATATACCGAAAGATATTCTTGAAGCTGCACGTATGGATGGCGCAACCTTGCTACAAGAAATCTGGAGAATTCTACTCCCCATGAGCAAAGGTGGCTTGGCTTCAACGGTATTGCTATCACTCATTCTTAGTTGGAACGAAGCATTTTGGTCGCTCAACTTGACCGCATCACAAGCAGCTCCACTGACTGCACTTATCGCCTCTTATTCAAGCCCCGAAGGTTTATTTTGGGCAAAATTGTCGGCGGTATCGACTCTCGCCTGTGCACCTATTTTAATTTTTGGCTGGGTTAGCCAGAAACAATTGGTACGCGGTTTATCCTTTGGCGCTGTTAAATAATTAAGGTATTTCCATGGCTGACTTACATATTAAAAACCTAAAAAAATCCTACGGTGATGTCGATATTTTAAAAGGCATTAACCTCGCTATTAACGATCATGAATTTGTTGTCTTTGTTGGCCCCTCGGGCTGTGGCAAGTCAACACTACTACGCTCTATTGCAGGCTTAGAGGATGTTACCAGTGGCAGCATTTATCTAGACAACAAAGAAATAACCGAGCTTGCACCGGCCAAGCGTGATTTAGCAATGGTATTTCAAAGCTACGCGTTGTATCCCCATATGTCGGTTCGTAAAAATATGTCCTTTGCCTTAAGCCTTGCAGGTGATAGCAAAGAAGATATCACCTCAAAAGTTAACGAGGCTGCACGTATTTTAGAACTTGAACCACTACTTGATCGTAAACCAAAAGATCTTTCCGGTGGTCAGCGCCAACGCGTTGCTATTGGTCGTTCAATTGTACGCCACCCAAAAGTATTTTTATTTGATGAGCCACTATCGAATCTCGATGCCGCACTGCGCGTGCAAATGCGCTTAGAACTGGCGCGACTGCACCATGATTTAAATGCAACGATGATTTATGTTACCCACGATCAAGTAGAAGCCATGACTCTGGCTGATAAAGTGGTCGTTCTCAACGGTGGCCGTATCGAACAAGTGGGCTCACCCATGGAGTTATATCACCACCCCGTAAACCAGTTTGTTGCAGGTTTTTTGGGCATGCCTAAAATGAGCTTTCTGAAGGCAAAAGTGATCGCGACAAACCAAGCCGGTGTAAATGTAGAGCTAGCTTCTGGTGCCAAAATGAACGTACCTGTCTCTGGCGATAATGTTAAAAAAGGCAGCAACGTAACGCTCGGTGTACGACCTGAGCATATCACTGTAACTGATAAAAACACTACCGACTTTACCGGGCAACTCGATGTCACTGAACATTTAGGAAGCGACACCTATTGTTATGTCAAAACCACAGCAAAAGAAACCCTGACGGTACGCACACCGGGAGATTTTCCTGGTGTCTTCGGTGATACTGTTGGCCTTAATTTAGATTTATCCCAATGTCATTTATTTGATCACAAAGGGCAAGCTATTCACAAAATTAATAGACCTGCAAAAGCGTCATAACAGTAGCCTCATATTACCTCTCGACTTAGATATAGCTATCTGCTGATAACTATCATCTAAGACGGGAGAGATACAGTTGGCACAAGCTGCTTTAACGAGTGGGTATTCATCGATTGTTATTTGATAAATAACGGCCCACAACGATTGACAAGGGTTCATCAAGGTAATATTTATGAAGCTTAACAATAAAGCGCTATCGCAGCTAGATACAGCGATAGCACGACCAAGCTATGCCCGTAATCAACGGGCTCAAGGTATTGTGCATATCGGCGTAGGCGGATTTCACCGGGCGCATCAAGCAGTATATACCGAACGGCTGCTTGAAGCTGGGCATCAAGGCTGGGAAATATGCGGTGTCGGATTGCGCCACACTGACAGAGTAATGAGAGAAGTACTTACCCGTCAGGATTATCTCTACACCTTGATGGAGTTAGATCATCAGAAAAAAACGGCCGTACGCATCATTGGTGCTATCGCAGATTTTTTATTTGCCCCCGATGATCCTGAGGCAGTTATTCAGAAACTGGCCTCACCAGAGGTGCGTATTGTTTCTCTTACGATTACCGAAAGCGGCTACAACACCGATGATAATACCGGTGAATTTAATGACCAGCACCCTGACATTATTCACGACTGGGAACACCCGCAAAACCCTTGTACAGTTTTTGGTTATTTAACAGAAGCACTCTCTAGGCGCTTAGCTCAAGGCATTAAACCATTCACGGTTATGTCGTGCGATAATTTACCTCACAATGGTGAGGTAGCACGCCAGGCGCTAGTCAGTTTTGCCAAAAAACGAGACCCTGAGCTTGCACGCTGGATTACTCAAGCGGTAAGTTTTCCAAACAGCATGGTGGATCGTATTACCCCAATGACAGCACCAACGCACAGCCAATGGCTGCGTGAACACTACGACCTTGACGACCAATGGCCGGTCGTCTGTGAGCCTTTTATGCAATGGGTACTAGAGGATAATTTTTGTAACGGGCGCCCAGCGTGGGAAGAAGTCGGTGTTCAGTTTACTCCAGATGTAGCGCCCTACGAGCGGATGAAAATACGTCTTTTGAATGCCAGCCACTCGGCTATGGCATACCTAGGGCATCTGGCAGGTTATCAGTACACTCACGAAGTAATGAAAAACCCGGACTTTGTGCGCTTAATTCGTGACTTTATGGATATCGATGTAACGCTAACGCTGGGGGATATTCCCGGTATTGATATTGAACAATACAAACAAACACTCATTGAACGCTTTTCTAACGAAGAGATGGGTGATCAATTAGTGCGATTGTGCATGGATGGTTCAAGTAAAATCCCTAAATTTTTACTGCCTACCATTCATCACCTGTTACAAGAAAAGCGCCCGCTAGAGCGGGTAGCACTCATCATCGCTAGCTGGATGTTATACCTTAGCAAAGAAGATATTACCAACATTCAGGACCCCGCTGCTGAAAAACTGAAAAATGCAATTAACCAACATGAATCACTGTCTTTATCGCTACCTATGCTAGATGATATTTTTGGCCATACATTAGTCAACTCAAACTCATTTATAAGCGCATTTGAACAAGCATTAGAGCAGCTAGAAACACAGGGTGTTTTCACTACCCTTAAAACACGGGCAGCTTGATCAAAAAAGAGAGCCATTATGTATACATTTAATCAATCTGACAGCTGGGCAACGCTTAAACAGCTCGCCCATCAAACCCAACAGGACCGTATTGCTGATTATTTCACACACGATCCCGAGCGCTTTAATAATATGAGTTTACGTTTAGGGGGGCTATTTTTAGATTTCTCTAAAAATAAAATTTCAAATGACGTACTAAAAGCACTGATTCATTTAGCAGAACACTCGCCACTGGATCAACGCCGAGCGCAAATGTTCTCTGGCGATTACATCAATACTACTGAAAATCGCCCAGTTTTACATACGGCTCTGCGTAATCGACACATGAAACCGGTGGTTGTAAACGGGCAAAATATCATGCCTGATATCGACAGTGGTCTACAAAAATTAAAAGCATTTAGCCATAAAGTACGTACAGGTCAATGGCGGGGATTTTCAGACAGCCCTATTTGCGACATTGTCAATATTGGTATCGGAGGTTCTGACCTCGGCCCCAATATGGTTTGTAATGCCCTACATGCGTATCAGCACCCCGACCTTAATTTTCATTTTATATCCAATGTCGATGGCGAACATATCAAAAAAACGCTTAAGGATTTAAACCCAGAGAGCACATTATTTATTATCTCGACTAAAACATTTTCGACACAAGAGACCTTATTAAATGCCAACACCGCTAAACGCTGGTTTATGCAGCAAACCGGTGATACTGAGGCTAATATTGGCCAGCATTTTGTTGCCGTATCGACCAATAAAGAAGCCGCATTAGCGTTTGGTATTGATGAAGATAATATTTTTGGATTTTGGGATTGGGTGGGCGGGCGCTACTCTCTTTGGTCGAGCATTGGGTTGCCGATTGTATTAAGTATTGGCTTTGAGTTATTTGTTGAGTTGCTCGAAGGCGCCCACGAAATGGATCAGCACTTTATAACAGCCCCTTATAGTTTCAACATGCCGGTTCTGTTAGCACTGGTTGGCATTTGGAATATTAATTTCTTGAATGCAGAAACCCAGGCGATTATCCCTTACGACCAAGCGCTACACCAACTACCGGCATTTCTTCAACAATTAGATATGGAAAGTAACGGCAAATCCGTTGATCGTCAAGGCAAGCCCGTTGATTATGCTACAGGCCCAGTTATCTGGGGGCAAACAGGTTCTAATGGACAACATGCTTTTTTTCAGCTCTTACATCAAGGCACTCGTTTTGTTCCTATTGATTTTATCGCCTCACTGTCATCACATAGAGAGACCGAAGAACATCAGTTTGCATTGCTGACAAATATGCTCGCACAGGCAAATGCCTTTATGAATGGTGATACCGCAGAGCCAGGGCTAGAGTATGCCAGCTACCAAGGTAACCGCCCAAGTAATGTACTATTATTAGACGCGCTAACACCCCATAATTTAGGCATGCTCATTGCGCTTTACGAGCACAAAATATTCGTGCAGGGCACGCTATGGGATATAAATTCCTTTGACCAGTGGGGGGTACAACTAGGAAAGCGCCTAGCAACAGAGATTAGTTGCAATATTGAAAATCCAAATATTGAGTACGATGGGTCAACACAAGGGTTACTCAATATTGTTAAACAGCATCTACCAATGAATAATACGCTAGTACAAACACAGGAGAACAACTAATGGACAAAGTTATCTCATTTGGTGAAGCGCTAGTAGATATGTTGTCAACCAAAATAGATCAGCCTTCACTAGAGTCCCAAGAGTCCTTTATTAAGTTCCCAGGTGGAGCGCCTGCTAATGTTGCAGCAGCAATTGGCAAGCTCGGCGGGCGTAGTTACTTTGCAGGGAAAGTAGGTGATGATATATTTGGTGAATTTTTACGTGATTCTCTAGCCAAAGCCAATGTTAACACGGATTATCTGTTAAAAACCAATCAGGCAAAAACAGCACTGGCTTTTGTTTCACTCGATGACAGTGGCGAGCGTAGTTTTGAATTTTACAGAAATCCATCGGCTGACCTTTATTTTAACAGAGACGAGTTTCAGCCTTCATGGTTTAGCGAACCGGGAATTTTTCATTTTTGTTCTAATACATTGACAGAGGCTGACATTCAACAAGCGACCAATCACGGGATTGAAAAAGCACATTCGGCAGGGTTTATTATTAGTTTCGATGTTAATTTACGACTTAACCTCTGGTCTGATGAGTGCGATCCGCATGCAGCCATCTGGCAATGTATAGAACATTCAGATATTGTTAAACTCAGTACTGAAGAATTAGTTTTTTTATGTCGTAATGAATCTAAAGAATCCGTTATTCAAAAAATACAAGAGAACCAAACCTCATTGGTACTTATTACTGATGGCGCCAATAAAATGCATTATTATACTGACACTGACAAAGGGTACATAACTCCGCCCAAGGTCGCGATGGTTGATAGCACCGCAGCGGGCGACGCATTTGTTGGTGGATTACTCTATGCACTAGCACAAGACAACATTTCAAAAACAGGGCTAGCCTCAGTCACCAATAACAAAAACACACTCACAGCAGCACTGTTATTTGCTTGCCGCTGCGGTGCCTATGCCGTTACTCACAAAGGTGCATTTTCTTCTCTTCCAAGACAACAGGATTTAAAGCAACAACACTTTATTAAAGTATAAAAAATTATTAAATAACGATACAGTTATTAACTTTAAATAATTTTTTACATAATACCGCCCACCTATTTATCATTAAACATTTAATGATATTTTTAGCGAAAACCTCTCTCAGCCTCATAATTATTCGCAAAAGTGCAGATAAAAATTTTATCTGCACTCCTTTTTTATTCTTCTAATTTAATTTTAAAAAACACAACTTATTAACAGCAAAAAAGTATAGAACAGCGAAACAATATGTATTTGAAAGATTTATGCAATAACAGTGTAATGACTATGCGCGACAAAATGTGCAAACCATAAAAATTAATACAATACATTAAAAAAAATAATAATTATAGAGGTACACACTTTGAAAAAATCAACACTAATAACAATAATTGCAATCAGTAGCAGTCTCTCTGGTTTAACACAAGCAGAATTATCTTTTGATGCCAACCTAGAGCTTGACACTGACGCCATTAATACTAAAGTCGAATCAACTACCTACGATCAAAATGGGTTTGTCGAATTAAATATTTACGGCAAGCATCAAAATGGCGATAACTTTGTATTATCAAAAGGCACCGTACGATTAACCACAGATGGCGACGATCACGTTGTAGTTCGCGATGCTTATATTCAATTAGGTAACAGTAAATGGGATCTACAAATAGGCCGCTTTGAAGCCATCGACCTTTTCCCATTAGGTAAAGATACTGTGATACAACACGCAGGAGGTGTCAGTGTTTATGAGGCGAATAAAGTACGAGGCTTTGTAGGTGACGATGGCGGGCAAATTGCATTGCACATCAACCCCACTAAACATATATCTTTTGAAATAGACACATTATTTGGTGATGATGATACCGCTGGTGATAATACTACAGCCGCCGCAGGTGTCCGCCCTTCTGCAACTTGGCGCACCGATGGGTTTAGGATTACCGCAGGTTATGAAAAGGTCCGTTATGATTTAATTGCGGGAGGGGAAATCGATCAACAAGGTTATGCTTTATCAACTAATTTCGATTTAGGCGCAGCCAATATTAATGCAGCGGCTTCCTATATGGAAGATGATACGACTGATCAAGAAGTTAATTCGTATATTATTAACTTCAACTACAAAAATCTCGGTGGTGGCGTTATCTTTTCACAAGAAGACAATGCAACTGGCCCGGACCCAGAAGTTACTACGGCATACCTAGCATACACTGTACCAATATTCGATATCAAAAATGCAAATGTAACCTTTGCAGGTTCTTTTTCTACCGCCGATGATGTTGAAGATGATGAAACAACAGCCTTGCGTATGCGCTTCAATTATACATTTTAAAACAACATGCTTAAATTAACCGGTGGTACAATATTGCAACTACCGGTTAATTAAGCCCTAAACCCAATGTAACGCCTGAGGCTTTTAATGTTTGTTTGGTTACCTGATCAATCCCGCTAGACTCATCAATTAGCGTTAAGGGTACTGTAAATAAAGGGGAGAAGTCCTTAATACGCTCAAAATTGATAAATTTGATAGTGGTTAGATTAGGCAATAATTCAAGCCCCTCTAAGGTAGAGGGGTCAAAATCATCTCCTTCACCATCCCAATTAGGCATAATGGCATGATGAGGCTGGCATGACTCGCCAGAGAGATATTCAACGTTTGCAAGCTGCTCAGTATTTAAAGGAATATTGTCATAGGCTTGTGCAATTTCAGGGATGCAATCAAACCATTCATAGCTTGGGTCATCGCCAAATAAATCATCGTGATATGACTGCACTTCAATCGCATTAACACAAGCTATAACCTGTGGGTCATTCGCATAATAGAGTGTGTTTATTACTAGGTATTTAATGGCTTTATCCATAAAAGCACTACTATCGTGTATGGTCTTCAAGTTCTTCATAAACCTCAACTGAAATACGCTCACCTAATGCCCGCATCGCGGCCATTTCTGAGGGGTTGTTATTCCCCCAGAAATCTTGCCATGCTTGTAGTGAACGCCACTTTGCAACAGTCACTATAGTGGATTCACTCTCTATCGCTTTCAACATAAAACTGCCTAACGCACCTGTAACAGATGCATGAATATGATTAGTTGTCACCCGCCACACTTGTTGAAACTCTTCAATGTTCTCAGGCTTTACTTGCCAATGATAAACCACTCTGATCATAACTTGCTCCAAGCAGTATACTGTTGTTTAAGCTAGCTTAAACAACAGCAAAAAAATAGCAAGTGTTAAAACTTAAACGACTACTGCATCAAGCCCACGGCAACAACACCAACGAGAGGGAAATAACTATACCACTCCATAGCAGCGCTACCACACAATAGCCCATGATGTCACGAATACTAAGGCCAGCAATACCTAGCAAAGGCAGTGCCCAGAAAGGCTGGACCATATTCGTCCATGCATCACCCCAGGCAACAGACATCGCCGCACGAGAAAGATTAACCCCCAAATCAGCTGCTGCCGGCATTACAATCGGCCCTTGTACTGCCCACTGCCCACCGCCTGAGGGTACAAAAAAGTTGACTAACCCTGCACTTAAAAAGCTAAATAACGGAAACGTGGTGACGGTTGACACCTCAACAAACCATTGTGAGATAGAGGCCGCCAAGCCAGAGTGTACCATCATCCCCATAATTCCCGCATAAAGAGGAAATTGCAGTGCAATACCGCCGGTATTTCGAATAGCTTCATTGATGGCTCGAAGAAAGTTGGCCGGTGTTTTATGCAAGACGATACCGGCAAACAAAAATATTAGATTGACACTATTAAGGCCGACCTTACCGCCGGTTGAAAAATAATACACGATATAGGCAAAACCGAGCGCACCAAGCAACATAGAAATCACCATGCTGTTTTCCATCTTATCAGCCGGTGTCATATCCTCCTCGTTGATCTCAGGTATAACCTCATCACGCAAGAGCGAAGGGTCAACTTCAACAATATCTTTTTTAGCGGGCATCATCATCATATTAATCAACGGGAGCGATACTAATAATGCCACTACGATAAATATATTTTGCCAGGCAAAAATCGTCTCTGTAACCGGTATGGCAATACCACCGGCTACCTCAGACATAAACCCCGTTGGTTCAACAATTTTTAAGGGGATAGACCCAGAAAGCCCCGCATGCCATACGAGAAAGCCGGTGTAAGCCGAGGCCACAAGTAGCCCATAGGGTATACCTTTGATATTTCTCGCTAGCTCGCGCGCCAGTAATGCCCCCACAATAAGACCAAAGCCCCAGTTGATCCAACAGGCTAACAATGACACAATGGTAATGAGTACAATGGCTTGATTAGCCGTGCTGGCATAGCTTGCAATGGCCTTAAGAATGGACTCTACTGTTTTCGTTTTGGCCAGTGTGTGGCCAGTGATAAGCACAAGAATCATCTGCATGGCAAATGCAAGCAATTTCCAAAAGCCCTCACCCCAATACTTCACCATACTCACTGGCGACTGGCTTTGAAAGACCATACCAAAACCAAAAACGACAAACGTGAGTATCGCTGCAAACAAAAAGGCATCCGGCAGCCAACGCCGCACAACGTGAGTAAAAAAGCCTGCTAATTGACCAATCATTTATCTCTCCTGATTATTATATAATAGTGATCAAAGACTAAGTGCTACAGTAATGGTTTTATACAACACTTAGGTGAGCGAAAAATAGGCATTAAGCGACAGTGTGGCGTATTTAAACAAGCCAATATTGAATAGACCAGATTATTATTGTATTAATACTCACAGTTTGATGTTGAACACTCACCACCTGCACTATAGTCACTATTAGTTTAGCTTGCAGGCTCACCATCAATTAAGCAAATTTAAAAAAACTAACTATTAATAAATTTAATCAATAAATAGTTTCTGTCAAACTCTGGGTAGTATTTATAGCTATTGGCGACACTAGTCACTGTAGCAAGGCCAATAAAAGGCAGTAAAACTGCCCAAAAAATAATAGCCGTACAGGTTTCCTCTTTAAAATAAGGCGTGAAACGATTGGTCTTTTTCAAGACATGCTATAGATTGCTCACATTGCTTTTTTATTTTTTGGTAAATAAAAGACCCAGCGCTTACTCGTCTCACGCCTAGCACTTCTAGTGTTAAAAAATCAGGCAGTTGTGGCATAGCCATTACGTTGACAGGAATAGACAGGCTTGCGACTAGTTGTTGAATATCCTGTTGCGCCACTATACAAGGAGCAAATAGACCATCGGCACCAGATTCTTCATACAACATAGCGCGCGCTAGCGTTTCATCGAGTGGGTTATCTAGACCGAGAATAAAACCATCAGTGCGCACGTTCAAAAAAAGATCAACACCGCTTCTGGCTAAACCCTGTTTAATGGCTTTTATTGTTTGACTAAAATGGCTTGAATCCACTAGGTGCCGGTGATTGTGGCTATCAACAATAGAGTCTTCTATATTGACACCCACTACACCTATATCGGACAAACGAATAATATGCTCAATAATACACTGTTCGTCTCGGCTATAACCGGCTTCAATATCAACACTCAACGGGATAGAAATAACCTTCATAATGGCTTGAACAATACGAAAAAGCTCATCAAAAGGTATCTGCTCGCCATCGTCATAACCTAGTGTATCGGCAATAGCAGCGCTTGATGTTCCCAGTGCTTTATACCCTTTATGCTCAAACAGTAAGGCACTTTGTACATCCCATACATTACCAATATGTAACATATTGCCTTGTTGGTGCATTTTTTTAAACGATTGTACACGACTCATATTGTGACTCCTTAATAAAAGAGCCTATACTATGAGTTTAACGCACTAGGTTCATTCACTTGGATTCATTTCTTAACTTACTCAATGTTTGCGGCGCAACACCGAGATAAGAGGCAATATGGTAAGATTTTACCTGCCGATGAATCAGTGGATATTCATCAAGCAAACGCTCGTAACGCTCTTTAGCTGTCTCTGACATCAGCGAGATAACCCGCTTATAAGTTGCGGCAAAATAGGTATTATGCAGCCAAATACGAGTTAAATGCTCCCACCGCTTACTGGAGGCAATAAAGGTATCTAATTCATCCAGCGATATCGTATAAAACGTAGAATCTTCTAGCGCTTCAAAATTTAACAGTGACCCGGTATTTTCATAAAAGCTAACGCTATCGTCTAAAAAGTGATTTAAGTCATGTTTTTTTCCGCGAAAATACAGCTACCATGTAAAATCTCTACCATTAACATCACTAAAGTACGACCGTGACAAGCCACTTTTAACAAAATAAATATCACTAAATACATCACCGCAATGATGAATCATCTCGCCTTTATTAACAGTGACAGTGACAGTGACAGTGTTAAGCTTGCTGCAAAGCACAGCCCATTTGGCATCATCGACAGCAATAAACTGTTCAATCATTTTTTTAAAATATTTCATAGATAAAGTATTTTTTAATATATATCGCAAGCAGCATGCCACAGAGATAAAACTATAGACTTACTAGACCTTAAAGTCGAACACGTTAATGTCACTGAGATATTGAGGTATAGGCAAGGCCCATCCAACTTAAGGAATTTGAGCCTTATCGAGTAGAGCCAGCTTATTGAGTAGAGCCAGACAATGCCTTACCACCAATACCTGTATTAGTGTAACAGACGATATAATCAGATATCCGGGTCAATAAACACCTCCATTAATCACTCTAGTGTCAACCAAAGGCAAGGACGAACCAAGAGACTGAAAAACCAATAAGTACGACCGGCAAAAAAATTAATAAAAGTACGTCAACAAAAAAGCCAGCCCGACAATATAGATTATTTTTCCCTTTAAAGGTTATCATTGAACTTCATTTTTTAGAACCACACATGTATACCAACAACAAACTGCGTATCGCTCGTACTTTCGCCTTCGTCTTTGGCAAAGTCTGCTGTCTTGCCATATTTATTCTCCCAACTCACACCAATGTAGGGCGCAAACTCCCGACGAAATTCATAAGCCAAACGCAAACCTAACTCGGTGTTGGCAAGCCCAGAGCCAACTTTAGTTTGTTCATCAGTTTTACCATAGAAATTGAGTTCCAGCTCAGAGATAAGCACCCAGCGCTGGGTGAGCATAAACTCGTACTCCGCCGCAAAACGCCAAGCACTAGAACCAGACTCACCAATAAACAACGCGGTATCAATTTCAAAATAGTATGGTGCTACACCATGAAAACCAATAACACCCCAGTTGCGCTCCGGCTCTGGCTTAAAATCATGACGAGCACCCAATTCCAAATTCCAAAACGGCGAGATAGCTTTGCTATACAGCAATTGCAACTCCACCCCCTCATTTTCACCTTCAATACGTTCAACGTCGGTCTTGATCCACAGTTTATGTAAGTCATAACCGGCCCATGCCTCGGCCTCTAATACCACAGGGTCTTCATCACCATTACGTTTTTCCAGCCGATCAATGTTAATCATAAACAACAATGGATCATCGCTAGCGCCTGCAAAGACCAATGAACTAATGGGTAAAATAACTACGAGTGTAAAAATGCTTAACAGTTTTTTTACTTGATTCATGGTATCCCCTTAACTAATCCAAACTTCACGCATCATGCCAGGCATGTGATACAACAAATGGCAGTGATAGGCCCATTTACCTTTAGCGTCAGCGGTGACTAGGTAGCTGATACTGGAACCCGGATGTACCATCACCGTATGTTTGCGAGGGATGTAATTGGGTTCGTTGGTTTCCACTTCAGTCCATACCCCGTGAAGGTGGACGGGGTGAGTCATCATGGTGTCGTTCACCAGAACGATACGTACTCGTTCACCGTATTTGAGCTGCAATGGCTCAGCATCAGCAAATTTGATTCCGTTCATGGACCACATATAACGATTCATGTTACCGGTTAAATGCAATTGAATTTCGCGCTCAGGTTCACGGGTATCTAAGTTGGGAGTTAAATTGCGAATATCCGCATAGGTCAACACCTTCCGGCCATAGCGTTGTTGGTGATCGCGCAAACCAATACCTGGATCATTGATACCGTTTTGCATCATCTCTGCGCGCATATCGACATGGGGGCCATATTCAGTTTTAGCGTGCTCAATTTCACTGTTGGTGCCAAAACCTGCTTTACCTAGCTGAAGGCCGCCGTGGTTCATACTGTGATCCATTTTGCTATGGTCTATTGGGCTGGTGCCACTGTGCATCTGGCTGTGGTCCATACCGCCATGTCGAGAATGGTCGATAGTGTGGTTCATAGCAGCATGTTGGGAGTGATCAACAGAATGAGCATTCACATCTTGTGAATGCCCGCCATGAGCCATGCCCATATCCCGGTGAACCAAGGTAGGCACATAATCCATAGGCGGAATTTCGGCATCCCAACGGGGGTCAGGTGTCAATACGCCACGGGTGTACCCTGAACGGTCAATGCTTTGTGCAAAGATAGTGTAAGCATTTTCGGTGCTAGGTTCGACGACAACATCGTAGGTCTCGGCTACACCGATACGAAATTCATCGACACTAACAGGTTCGATATTCTGACCATCTGAGGCAACAACAGTCATTTTCAAACCGGGAATACGCACATCGAAAATGGTCATAGCCGCAGCATTTACAAAACGTAGGCGAACGCTTTCACCTTTATTAAACAGTGCTCGCCAGCCATCTTCCGGCGTCATACCGTTCATCAAAAAGGTGTAGGTATAACCGGTGACATCGGCAATATCCGATTCACTCATCCTCATATTGTTCCACATTTGACGATCACGCCAAGTGGCTTTAACCCCTTTCTCTTTAATATCGCGAGCTAAGTCACCCACAGTGCGCTCACGAAAATTGTAGTAATGGCTCCTTTTTTTAAGCTTGGCGTAAATACGCTCTGGTACTTCATCAGTCCAGTCAGATAACACCACTACGTGATCACGATCATAATCAACTGGGTCAGAATTCTTTGGATCAATAACGATCGCACCGTAAACACCAGTTTGCTCTTGAAACCCCGAATGACTGTGATACCAGTAAGTCCCACTTTGGTTAACATCAAACTGATATTCATAAGTATCACCTGGTTTAATTCCATCAAAACTTAGGCCTGGCACACCATCCATATTACTCGGCAAGATCATCCCATGCCAATGAATAGAACTATCGTGAGCCAAATTATTTTTAACGCGAAGAGTAACCCGCTCGCCTTCTTTCCAACGCAAAACAGGGGCCGGTAATGAGCCATTAACAGTTGTAGCTGTGCGTTCTCTCCCTGTAAAATTAACCTTCTGATAACCTATACTTAAGTCAAATTGATTACCTTTTAGGATTTTGGGCGATGAACGTATAGGAGTAGAACCAAAAGACAAACTCGAATTTACACCAAGCCCTAGAGCAAGACTACCAGCAGAAAATCCCGTAACAAATCGACGTCTAGAAAAGCTTGTTTGAGTTAAGGAAGCGATTGGAGTAATAATAGGTTTCATGATACATCCTCTAAATACATAATATCGCCATTAGAGACTTTAGCGTAAGGTTTACTACTACCATCTTTATGTATCTGTAACACTTCATAGGAGTGGTAATGGCCAGTAGCATCCATACCAGGACTCCCTAGTGGCATCCCAGGCACAGATAATCCAAGCGCATTATTTGGTTTTTTCCGTAAAAAATGCGCTATCACTTCTGCTGGAATATGGCCTTCAAAGAAAAAGCCTTTTTTAACCGCAGTGTGACACGCGTGATAGAGGGGTTTAATACCTAATAGATTCTTTATATGGCTAAGATCTTGGGGATGTTCTATTTTAGTGATAAAACCTGCTGCTTTAATATGATTAACCCATTCCCCACAACAACCACAAGCAGGTTTTTTATAGACGGTGACAGATTTCTTGTAATTTACTTTATCTGCATAAGTTATTGTTGTAGTTAATGCTGTAACTACAACCAAAAAGAACTGTTTTAAAAACTTATTCGCAAACCAATTCATTTATTTTCCTCGCGTTTGAACTCACAATAACAATGAAAACGAAAAATAAAGCGCGGGGTACACCTAAACTACAGGCGGACTAACCCTAGGTTAAACGGCAATGGGAGGTCTGAAAGGAATAGCGAGAAGAGGATGGGGCAAAAATAATTGATAGTCTGCATAGCGAGCTGTGATCGGTGCAATGATCAGAGACGATGAATTCAACAACACCGGTAAAGCTTGGCACCCTAAAACACATAAATCACAATCGCTATGACTGGAAGTCACATTGTCACTTTCATGAGAATGGTGCATTTGTAATTGACTGGAATCAGGGCAACAGTCCATCATGCCCATCGTCACCATCGATACAGCAAATACCGGCTGATAAAACAGCCAAATAAGTACCAATATCATTGTCAATTGCTTTTTCATTATGTATGCAGTTACACAGTTATTATTCAAGTACCCTATTAAACACCTAGAACTAGGTCTAAGGTCAAGTTTTTTATCAAAATACTGGTTCTACATCATAAATGAACGTGACAAGGGGCCAGTGATGGTAATGCATATGTCAGATAGCTATCGCCGCATTGCTCGAAATTATATCCCTAATGCGGTCATTGTGGCTGAGACGGTATTAGTATTATCAACCGAGTGCGATAAATACCCATCCCCCGTTTATTGGGTAGAACCCGTTTATATTACAGAGCTGGTCTATTTTAGAAGCGTGGGCTAAAGGATATTAAAGATTTAATAAATCAACAACCAAGTGGCTATTGATTTATTAATAGAATTTGGAGCGGGAAACGAGACTCGAACTCGCGACCCCAACCTTGGCAAGGTTGTGCTCTACCAACTGAGCTATTCCCGCATATCACAAACTCAGGACAAAGCTTGTGAAAAAGTGGCGTCCCCTAGGGGAGTCGAACCCCTGTTACCGCCGTGAAAGGGCGGTGTCCTAGGCCACTAGACGAAGGGGACACTAGTTCTCTAACAACAGTGTTGTCAGAAGAGGGGCGCATTCTAAGGATCAATACGATAACTGTCAACACTTTCGTGCAAATTAAATGACAAGGAAACAACGACTTAGCCTGAAAGCCCTCCTTTGGCCCAATTTAGGTCTATACTGTAGGTATTGTGTTCACTATATAACCAACTAAGAGGTTGGCCTGCGTTAAAGCTCACTTTTAGCCATTAATGTGTATTCAAGGCATAGCAATTCATGACACCCATTATTATTATCGGCATTATCATTTTTATCGTCTGCGGGTTGATCGGTTATATCTTTATCCGTCAGACCGTTACGAAAAAGCAGCAGCATCAAAAACGCCTGCGTAGAGCGCTCGATAAGCGCACCAAGGACATGTTTCAACTGCTGGAGTCATTTCCGGACAATTATTTACCCAAAGACATCAGAGCACTACTGTATCGCTGTATGGTGGATGCCTATAAGCAACTTTGTGAATTAGCGCCAGAAGAATCATTTTACTTACAACAGGTAAATACACAAACAACGGCAATGGAAGACACCACCCGTGAAACAGCACAAGCCTCTCGCGTTATCATTAATAACCCCCAGCAAATTGCCGAGGTGCAAAGTAACCTCAATCTTCTCAACCGATTCTTAGTGACGCTGCAAAAGCGCGGCACTATATCCGGCAGCCAGCGTACCCATTACCACGGGCTCATGAAAAAGCTAGTGGCTCAGTTGAGTATCGATAACCACAGCCTTGCGGCTAAGCAGGCATTGCAAAACAACAATGCACGTTTAGCGTTACAAAAATACCGGCTGGCTCGTGGTATTTTGGTAAAAGACGGAGTGATTTGCCAACATAAGGAGCAGTTAACAGCGCTCGATGCGAAAATTGGTGAACTTGACAACACACTGCAACAAGAAAAGCCCTCCCCCGCTAAAAAAGAGGCCGAGGCAGAAGAAAGTACTGAATGGAACGAAACCGGCGGTGATGACTGGAAGAAAAAGAATGTCTATGACTAATTCACGAATCTTCACTAAGCGCGTGTAAGAACCCCCTGATACGTTTTGCGTTAGCCCCGAAGTCGCTCAGCCCTACCCTTGATGCTGAGCGAACATCAACAATAACCCCTTCGGGCGTTTGACGCAGGCGAATACTAATATCATCGACGAATCCAAAGACAGGGCTTGTTGCATAGGCCTCAAGCACCCCTTTGGCACGCTCTTGGTGGATAAGCACCCAACCTCGCTGAGAGACAATATGCTGCACACGCGAAAACACACGATCAAAGCTGCCATCTACGATGACTAAGGGCTGTATATCAGGATAAGCATCGCGCTGCTTGCCACTATTGACAATACTATAACCAAGGGGGTTATCTGTTGGTTGACGCAACGCCAGTGCACGAACAAAAACCGGGGGGTCATCAGTATCTGTTGAAATATCGGCAATAGCCGGTACTTGGTTGATTGCCCACAATAGAGCAACCGTAGTCGCTATAGGCAGAAGCGATAGTACCAACACCTGAACATTGTCGGTAAAAACACCGCGCTCGCGCATAAAAAGACTATAGAACACACTCCCAAGCGCCACCAGTAGCCATGCGAGCACCACAATCGCCAACCCCCCGATAGCCCACTTGAAACCTAGCAGCTGCCAACGGTAACTTGCAATAGCCGCAGCGGCTAGCACCAAAAAACTATAGTGAACAAGATTCAATTATGTCCCCTTCTGTTACCGTCATTAATGAGCAACAAATGATTATTTACCCGTGGTTTCACTTAAGACCAGCGATGCTGAATTAATGCAATAACGCAGACCTGTTGGCGCAGGGCCATCGGTAAAAACATGCCCTAAATGACTGCCACAGTGGCGGCATATGACTTCACTACGGCTCATGCCATGGCTGTTATCGGTCTCAACCTGAATACTGCGCTCATCAACCGGCTGAAAAAAGCTCGGCCACCCTGAACCTGAATCGTATTTAGCCTCTGAACTAAACAGCGCTTCATCACAACACCGACAACGGTAAGTACCCGGTATCTTAGTCTCCCAGAAACAACCACTAAAAGCGGGTTCAGTCCCTTTTTGGCGACAAATACGGTATTGCTCATCTGTGAGTTTTTCTCGCCAGTAGGCATCGTCTTTTTCAATATTATCTGACATAATCACTCGCCATAGGATATTAGTATTCGTAGTGATGATGGCTCACAGTTGAGTGTGTAGCACTCTGTGCGGCAAGCTTCTCACCGTGGGTATAAACCCCATTAGTTAGTGTGATCATAGCGCAGCCATAAATATCAGTGTGCACCATGCATAGTAGTTGCACGACCACACAACGGTCACAACACAACATTTGCTATTATTATAGTAGCGTTGCATAAGTGCAATAAGCGCTAGTGATAGACACTAAACGCTCGTTTGCACTGGCTGTGAGTGCTGTTATTGATTAACATTATACCGACAGCATAGCGCTTAATCGCTAATTCATCGCTAAAGGCTAATTCATCGCTAAAGGCTACTTCGCTGTCAGCCAGCCTTGTTATAGCCTACTATATCAGCACTGGCATGTGGATACAGTACCTGTAGACAATAATGTCATTTAATTATGGGTAATGTGTTACGAGCTAACGTCGATTAGCGATTATTTTTCGTCACCAAACCATCAACCTTGGCGCTACTTTCGCCCTCAAATACAGTAAGTTGTTTTATGGATACCATCAGGAAATCAGCCAAATTACGCGATGTATGCTACGACATACGTGGCCCAGTACTCAAACAAGCCGTGCGTCTGGAAGAAGAAGGTCATCGCATTCTAAAGCTCAATATAGGCAACCCAGCACCGTTTGGTTTTGAAGCCCCCGATGAAATTATTCACGATGTTATTACAAATATACGCGAAGCTCAGGGGTACACAGAATCTAAAGGGCTATTTTCTGCACGCAAAGCGATTATGCATGAGACCCAACGCTTAGATATCCCCGATATTGCCATTGAAGACATTTACCTTGGCAATGGCGCTAGCGAACTTATTGTTATGTCAATGCAGGCATTGCTTAACCAAGGCGACGAGATCCTGATCCCCGCACCTGATTATCCATTATGGACCGCCGCTGTGAATTTAAGCGGTGGCAATGCCGTTCACTATCGCTGTGATGAGCAGGCTGACTGGTTCCCCGATATCGATGATATCAAAAGCAAAATCACGTCTAATACTCGTGGTATTGTGGTAATCAACCCCAATAATCCAACAGGCGCCGTCTACAGCCAGACACTGCTAGAAGAAATTGCAGAGCTTGCCAGAGTACACAATTTAATTATCTTTGCCGATGAGATTTACAATAAAATCCTCTATGATGAGGCCGAATTTGTACCTATGAGTAAAGTGGCTGGCGATGTGTTATGCATTAGCTTTAACGGGTTATCAAAGGCCTACCGCCTTGCAGGCTTTCGCTCTGGCTGGATGGTTATCAGTGGCGATAAAAAACGCGCCAGCAGCTATATTGAAGGGCTGGATATGCTCGCCTCGATGCGCCTGTGCGCCAATGCCCCGGCTATGCTGGCGGTGCAAACAGCACTGGGTGGCTATCAAAGTATTAACGAACTCATTTTACCCGGCGGACGTCTATTAGAGCAGCGAGATACTGCCTGGGAAATGATTAATAATATCCCGGGGCTTTCGTGTGTAAAACCTAAAGGTGCACTGTATTTATTTCCCAAAATTGATACTAAAAAGTTCAATATTGTTAATGATGAACAATGGGTATTGGATTTTCTAACAGAGAAAAAGGTACTGCTAGTACAAGGTTCCGCATTTAACTGGTCAGAGCCCGATCATTTCCGCATTGTCTTTTTACCACGAAAGGATGAACTTGAAATGGCCATTACTGGCTTAGGTGAGTTTCTAGCGCACTACCAGCAATAGTGATCGATCATCATTGCCTGGCTTCCAAGACACGGCACTGATTGCTAAATTAAAGGAGTTAAAGCGTGAAAGGAGCTAGAGCGTGAAAGGAGCTAGAGCGTGGTAACCGTAGCACGCATTGATATCAACGAAGCACTACCTTTGCGCCAAGCCGTGCTGTGGCCACACTCACCGATCAATGCTTGCCGTGTGGACGGCGATGAACACGCACACCACTATGGCGCTTATTGCGAACAACAACTTATCGGTGTAGGTTCGCTATTTATCAACCAGCGCCATGCACGGCTGCGAAAGTTTGCCGTTGACCCGCAATACCAGCATCAGGGTGTAGGGACAAACCTGCTCACCACCATGATTAACCGTCTCCATGAACAACACATTAATATACTTTGGTGCGACGCCCGCGTATCGGCGATCGATTTTTATCGCCGCCGTGGTTTTACACAAACCAGCGATACCTTTTTAAAGCGCGGTGTTCGCTACTGCAAAATGTCATACCAG
>Ga0193963_1000143_pt1 | contig 36740 bp, 30 predicted proteins | sample FB_6_MG_FD_140359 | JGI IMG/M metagenome (GOLD analysis project Ga0193963, IMG submission 140359) | Microbial mat bacterial communities from the Broadkill River, Lewes, Delaware, United States - FB_6_MG | ecosystem: Environmental > Aquatic > Freshwater > River > Microbial mats | place: USA...
CTACTCCTCTTTAAGACTCCTTTGCAACAAATTCAAGAACTTACTAACTAATTACTTTTCCCGTTAGCGGTGGCAAATGTAATACCTTTTTTAACCCTGACAACCTTTTTTATTAGTTTTTTTTCATTGTTTTTATAATTTAATTTTAATAGGCTATTTTTAAGCCTTTTAGTACTAAAAAAAATAATGGGAATGTCCATTAAAAAAATGCGGGCTACTAATATAATATATTTTTCTGATTGAAACAATTATTTTTTTCAAGAATTTAATTGTTTTTTACGGGAGGTTTTGGCAAAATAACATCTTTTGAACTCAATTCAATAAAATTAAAATTAAGTTTTGAAGGCTGCTGCACTAAAGCTCCTTCTACAAATGCTCTTTGCAAAATGTCTTCAATTAAATAATCTTCCTCAATATTTATAGGATCATATTCTTCTTTTAATGATAATTTAAAAAGATTTGCTGTTGAATTGTACCAAAATGCTTTCCAACCGCTTCGCAGGTCTTTAACTAAATTGAATGCTGTTTGGCCCGTTTGCCTATGAATTAATTTTATTAAAATTCTTCCTTCTGTACGTGTTAACTTTTTTAATTGATCTGTAAACTCACCTTCTAAGTACTTTTGAATTCGTTTTGTGTAAATTCTTTTCTTCCTTTTTGATTTAATATTGTCTACTCTTTCATTTAAAACTTCTAAACGTTCGGAAGCTAATTTGGCATAAGGATATGCTTTTAATGTTTTTTTTCTAAACCAATAATAATATCTTCTATCGTAGTTTGTCTTAAATTTTAATTTTTTTAATAATAAAACTTCGTCTAATTCTATTAATAAGGTATCACCTTCAAAAATAATATATTGTTCGGTTAAAGGAATAGAGTCTGTGACTTTTTGTTCTTGCGCAAAAAGAAAAGTGCTAGACAACACTAAAAATAGGAAAATAAAATTTTTAATCACTTTTATCATAATTGTAAAACATACTATCAAAAATAATTCCAAAATTACAATTTTCATTTTTACTTTTTACAATCTAAATCTTAAAATGATTGTTATAATTATTTTGCATAAATAACATTTTAGTATCTTCGTTATTTAAAAATTAAAATTAATTATGGGTAAAAATATTTTAAACAAAAAATCTATTACTTTTTTAGAAAAGTATTTAAATAATGCATCTCCAACCGGATATGAAAGTGAGGGTCAGAAAATTTGGATGGATTATTTAAAACCTTATGTAGACACATTTATTACAGACAACTATGGAACTGCTGTAGGTATTATAAATCCAGATGCTAAATTTAAGGTTGTTATTGAAGGTCATGCAGATGAAATTTCTTGGTATGTAAACTATATTACACCTGAAGGATTGATTTATGTTATTCGAAATGGAGGAAGCGACCATCAAATTGCTCCTTCTAAAATTGTAAACATCCACACTAAAAAAGGCATTGTAAAAGGTGTTTTTGGATGGCCCGCAATACATACACGAGTAGCTGGAAAAGAAGAAACTCCAAAATTAGACAATATTTTTATTGATGTTGGTTGTAAAACTAAAGAAGAAGTTGAGAAACTTGGTGTTCATGTTGGTTGTGTTATTACATATCCAGATGAATTTTTTATTTTGAACAAAAACAATTTTGTTTGTAGAGCTTTAGACAATAGGATGGGTGGGTTTATGATTGCTGAAGTAGCTCGTTTATTAAAGGAAAACAAAATAGAATTGCCTTTTGGATTGTACATTACAAATTCTGTTCAAGAAGAAATTGGATTAAGAGGTGCAGAAATGATTACACATACAATTAAGCCTGATATTGCAATTATTACTGATGTTTGTCATGACACCACTACTCCAATGATAAATAAAATGAAAGAAGGAGAAACCAAGTCTGGTGATGGTCCAGTTATTAGTTATGCTCCAGCTGTACAAAATAATTTAAGAGAACTAATAATAGAAACTGCAGAATCTAGCAAAATTCCGTTTCAACGTTTAGCTTCATCAAGAGCAACTGGAACAGATACTGATGCTTTTGCTTATAGTAATGGAGGCGTACCTTCAGCATTAATTAGTTTAGCGCTTCGTTATATGCATACAACTGTTGAAATGGTTCATAAAGATGATGTTGAAAATGTAATACGTTTAATTTACGAATCGTTATTAAAAATTGACCCAAAGAAAGGGTTTAGCTATTTTAAATAAATTATTTTAAGGTTGTTTAAAATTTAATTTTAAACAACCTTTAATATCATGGATGAATACATAGATTTATTAAATGAAGATGGGATACCAAATGGAACAGTCTGTTTAAAGTCCGAAGCGCATAAAAAAGGACTTTTTCATGCAAGTACTCATATTTGGATATTCAATAACAATAAAGAAGTTCTTATTCAAAAAAGAGCTGCAACCAAAGATGTATTTCCAAATTTATGGGATGTTTCTGTTGCAGGACATATTTCAGCTGGTGAAAAACCTATTTTTTCGGCAATAAGAGAAGTTCAAGAAGAACTTGGGCTGTCTCTAAAAAAACACAACCTTCATTATATAGGTACATCAAAAAAAAGAATTGAACATTGCAAAGATTTAATAGATTTTGAATTACACCATATATATATATGTAAAATAGATTTTGACATAAAATCCTTAAAAATTCAAAAAGAAGAAGTTTCAGAAATAAAAACAATTCAACTCCAATCTTTAATAAAGGTTTTAAACTCTAAAAACAATAATTTTGTTCCACACGGAACTACCTATTACACCTTTATTATTAAAGCTATAAAAAATACACTTAGTATTAAGTAAAATTATGAAGAATACTATTGCCGAAAGGATTCTCGATTTTTTAAAAGGATATCCTCCTTTTAATTTAATTCCAAAACCCACATTATTAGAAATTGCTAAAAAAGTGGAAATTCATTATTATGAAAAAGATCAGATTATATTTAGCCAAAACGACAATCCACACGAGCATTTTTACATTATTTATGAAGGCGCAATAAGACTCTATAGATTTGTTGAAGACAAAAAACATGTATTAGACATTTGTGATGAAGGCGATTTATTTGGTCTAAGACCTCTTATAATGAAAGAAAGTTATTTAATGGGTGCGGCTGCTAATGAAGAAACTATACTGTATGGTTTCCCTATTAATCTTTTCAATGATATTATTTTAGAATATCCTAAAGTAAGTCAGTTTTTAATTGCAAGTTTTGCAACTAATACAAGAGATCCATTTTCCGAAAAGCACAAAGGGAAATTATTTGCGAATATTGAGGCTATAAAAAAAATAGACAATAATTTTATTGAAGCACAAGCTGTTAAATACACACAAAATCCTATTACCTGTAATACTAAAACAACAATAAAGGAGGCTTCATTAACAATGACAGAAAATGTTATAAACTCAATTGTTATAACAGAAAATAATCTTCCTATTGGTATTATAACAGACAAAGACATTCGAATAAAGATTGGAACTGGACGTTTTAAAATTTCAGATTCAGTCGTAAAAGTAATGACACAACCTGTAATAACTTTTCGCGAAAAACTCTCGGTTGCAGAAGCTCAAATTGCACTTTTAAAACATAAAGTTTCGCATTTATGTATTACAAAAGATGGAACAAACACTTCAGAATTAGTTGGTATTTTATCTGAACAAGATTTAAATATAATTCAAGGAAACAATCCTTTGCTGCTTATTAAAGAAATTAAAAAAGCAAAAGATGCAGAAACTTTAAAATATGTGAGGTCTAAAGCTGCTAACTTAACAAAAGGGTATATTGATCAAGAAATTCCTATTTACTTTATAACTAAAGTTATTTCAGAAATTAACACTGCAATAACCAGAAGAGCCATACAATTATCTATAAAAAAAATTGGGAAGGAACCTCCAGTAGATTTTGCTTGGTTTGCCGTTGGAAGCCAGGGTAGAAAAGAACAATTATTAATGACAGACCAAGATAATGCATTGGTTTTCGACAATGTTGAGGCATCCGAATATAAAGCAGTAAAAGCCTACTTTTTAGAACTTGCCAACAAAGTAACTGAAAAACTAAATATTGTTGGATTTGAGTATTGCCCTGCAAATATTATGGCTAGCAATCCAAAATGGTGTTTATCAGCAAAAGAGTGGAAACAACAATTTAAAGAATGGATTAAAGACCCAATTCCTGAAAAAATTTTATTTAGCATTATTTTCTACGATTTTGATTTAGTGTATGGAAGTGAAGATGTCTATAACAACATGGCGAAAAGCGTGTTAAAGCATATTAAGAAAAATCAACTTTTTTTAGGCTTTTTAGGAAAAGTTACTTTAGACAATCCTGCTCCTTTAGGTTTCTTTAAACAATTTTTAGTTGAACAAGATGGTGAAAACAAAGACAACTTTGATATTAAATCTAGAGCCATTAGACCTTTAGCAGATGCTGCAAGGATTTTCTCGCTCTACCACGGACTTCAAATAAATAATACAATTGCCAGGTATGAAAAATTAATGGAGGTAGAACCTCAAAATGCCGATTTGTTTGAATCGTGTGCCAATGCATTTAAAATATTATTACAGTTTAGAACTTCACAGGGTTTAGTAAATAACGATACCGGAAGGTATGTAGATATTAACAGCCTTAGCAAAGCAGACAGGTTAAAATTAAAAAGTTGCTTTAAACCAATTAAAAATATACAGGATTCTTTAAAACTTCGTTTTAAAATAATTCAAATCAAATAATTATGTTTAATTTTTTTAAAAGAAAAAAATACCCTCAATTTTGGAAAGACCATATAGAAAAAATATCGAGCTATAAAAATTACAACAATTTTAAAAGCATACGCTTTGTTGCAATAGATACCGAAACTACAGGTTTTGATTATGAAAATGATAGAATTCTTTGTATTGGAGCCGTGGCTCTTAAAAACAATAAAATTCTAGTGGAAGATTCTTTTGAAGTTTATATTAAACAAACTATTTTTAATAAAGAAACTATTAAAATTCACGGTATCAGAAAAAATGGAACTGAAATAAAAGTGAGCGAAGAAGAAGCTTTAATTCAATTTCTTGAGTATTTAGACGATGCTATTATTATTGCGCATCATACAAAATTTGATATTACAATGATAAATCAGGCTTTAAAACGTTTAAATGTTGGTCCAATACAATCTAAACAACTTGATACAAATTATATTCATAAAAAAATTGCTCCAGAAAACCGATTTAAAAAGCTATTTAGTTTAGACGAACTTTGCGATTCATACAATATAACAATGCACGACAGGCATACTGCTTCTGGCGATGCACTTTTAACAGCACTCCTATTTTTAAAACTTACCTCAAAATTTAAAAAAAATAACATTTTAAATTTAACTGAATTAATAAGGGCTAATTACTACTTACCATAAAAAACACCCTTTTAAAAATGAATATTATTTTGTAATTTTAGAGTTTACCCTAGTTATATTCTACTATGAAAAACACTATTGCAGAGCGTATTTTCGATTTTTTAAAAGACTTCCCTCCTTTTGATATTTTAGAAAAAGATCAATTATTTAAAATTGCTTTAAACATTAAGGTAACTTATTTAGAAAAAAATACCTTTATTTTTAAACAAGAAGCCGAACCTCATAATAATTTTTACGTTGTAAAAGATGGAGCAATTGGTCTTTATAGAACAATGGGAGAAGATCAAATTCTAGTAGATATTTGCGATGAAGGCGATTTATTTGGTTTAAGACCAATTATACAAAACGACCATTATTTAATGAGTGCCAAAGCAAATGAAGAATCAATCTTATATGCAATACCTGTAGAAATTTTACAAGAAATTATAATAACCAATACCAAGGCTCATAAATATATAATTGCAAGTTTTTCGTCAAATATTAAAACGCCCTATGCAATTACCTCTAAAACAAACTTATTTGCAAATGTAGATTCTTTAGAAAAAAGTAATACTTTTTACGAAGTACAAACAGCACAGTACAGTAAAAACCCTGTTACGTGTTTACCTACAGCAACCATAAAAGAAGCTGCTTGTATTATGAGTTCAAAAAGAGTGGGTTCTATATTAATTACTGAAGATAAAAAACCTGTAGGAATAATAACAGATAAAGATCTTAGATTAAAAATTGCAACAGGTTTAATTTCTATTGAAGAAAATGTTGGTGCAATTATGTCATCTCCAGTAATCACTTTTCCAGAAAAAATCACCATTGCTGAAGCTCAAATTGCAATGATTAAATATAAAATTACTCATCTATGCATTACCAAAAACGGTTCAGCAAACTCCGAGCTTATAGGTATTTTATCTGAACATGATATTGTAGTATTACACGGAAACAATCCTTCAGTATTAATAAAAGAATTAAAACGCTCAAAAGATGTTGCTTCCTTAAAATATATTAGAGAAAAAGCCTCTGAAATACTCAAAGGTTATATAGAACAAAACATTCCAATTATATTTATTTCGAAAATTATTTCTGAAATAACCGATGCCATAACTATAAAAGCAATTGAACTTTCTTTAGATGAAATGGAAACCCAACCTCCTGTAAAATTTGGTTGGTTGGCACTAGGAAGCCAAGGAAGAAAAGAACAATTATTAATAACAGATCAGGATAATGCATTAGTTTTTGAAGATATCTCTAAAGAGAATTACAAAAAAACAAAAGATTATTTTTTAAAACTCTCCAAAAAAATTACAAAAAAGTTACATACTATTGGCTTTGAATTTTGTCCAGCTAATATGATGGGCAGCAATCCCGACTGGTGTTTATCTTTAACTGAGTGGAAAACTCAATTTAATAGATGGATTACTAAACCCTCCGAAAAATCAATTATGATGTGTACCATCTTTTTTGATTATAATTTAGTGTATGGAGATAAAGATTTGGTAACTAAAATGTCTAAAAGTATTTTTAAATCAATAAAATCTTATGAAATATTTTTAAATTTCTTAGGAAGAAATGCTTTAATAAACCCACCTCCTCTTGGGTTTTTTAGGCAATTTTTAGTTGAAAATGATGGTGAACACAAAGATCAATTCGATTTAAAAAGTCGCGCTTTAATGCCACTAATTGATGCTGCTCGCTTACTTATATTGTCTCACAACATAAAAAATAAAAACAATACGATTGCGCGTTTTGAAAAATTAGCTAAAATAGAACCTCAAAATAAAGATTTATACTTTTCTTGTATTGATGCTTTTAAAATATTATTACGATACCGAACCGAACAAGGTATAAAACATAGCGATTCTGGTAGGTTTATAGAATTAAATACGCTCAATAAATCAGAAAAATTAAAATTAAAAGGATGTTTTAAACCTATAAAAGATATTCAGGAGTTATTAAATATTAGGTTTAACTTAGCTCAAATGATGTGATAAACACATTTTAACTATAAATAGAAATCATAAAAAATCCCGAGTAAAACTCGGGATTTTTAAAATTATTTTAGTAGTAGTAAATTATATTAAGAATCAATAGATCCTAAAACACGTTTCATAAACGTATTTAATGCTTCTTTTTTTGGCATTCCATCTTTCACCATTTTATCAACTTCAATTGCACCATAAAGATTAGAAATAATTTCACCAATAACATCTAACTCTTCATCTTTTAAGGAAGGAACTTCAGTTAAAGCCTCCAAAGTTTCTATAGTTTCTATAACGTAATCTTGATCGTTTTCTTCGATAAAATTAGTTAAATGTTTAATTACTGGTAACTTCATTTACTAAATCTTTTAAATTATCAAATTTATTTGTTTGTACCTGATTTACAAAAGTTCCATCTTTAAAAGTTGCAAACGTAGGTAAATTATCTACCGTTGCTAGTTTGCGAGTATTTGGGAATTTTTCTGCATCAGCAATTACAAAAACAGCATCTGGATTTTCTGTAGCTAATTTTTTAAACTTTGGCTTCATAATTCTACAATTACCACACCAAGTAGCTGCATATTGCACAACTACAGTTTTATTATCGGCTACTATTTGTTCTAGATTATCTTCTGTTAATTCTTGAAACATAATTTATTAGTTTTTAGTGTGATGCTAAATAATCAGCAGTTCCTTTTGCATTAGGTGCCATTGCATCTTTTCCTTCTTCCCAGTTTGCAGGACAAACTTCACCTTTTTCTTGAACGTGAGTTAAAGCATCTATAATACGTAAATATTCATTAACATTTCTACCTATAGGCATATTGTTAATACTTTCGTGTTGTACCAAACCATCTTCATCTATTAAATAAGTAGCTCTATAAGATACATTATCTCCTTCTACTTGTACAGTTCCTGTAGCTTCATCGTACGTTTCATTTGTTATATCTAATATTCCTAAAATACTAGATAAATTACGGTTACTATCTGCTAAGATTGGATATGTAACACCTTCTATTCCACCATTATCTTTTGGAGTATTTAACCAAGCAAAGTGTACTTCAGGAGTATCACAAGATGCTCCTATTACAATTGTATTTCTTTTTTCAAATTCTCCTAATGCAGCTTGAAATGCGTGTAATTCTGTTGGACATACAAATGTGAAATCTTTTGGGTACCAAAATAAAAGCACTTTCTTTTTTTTGTTTACTGCTTCTTCTAATACATTTACTTTAAATGTATCACCCATTTCATTCATTGCATCTACATTTAAATCTGGAAATTTTTTACCTACAGCTGTTGCCATTTTATATTTTTTTTTAATTATTAATATTCTTTTCTAACACCACAAATATACTATCAAAATAGGGGAAAAAATAAAAATCTTATGCTAATTATTTATATCAGCATAAGATTTATTTATAATTTAAAACTTCAGTTATAAGGTTTAGTTATTTAGTAGCGAAAAGTTTTACATCATTTTCTGAAACTTCTTTTTCTCCTAAAATAATAAGTCTTTCTACAACATTTCTGAGTTCTCTAATATTCCCAGTCCAATTGTAATTTTGTAATAATTTTACAGCTTCTTTTGAAAAAGATTTTACTGCTGTTCCTTGCTCACTTGCAACTTGTTCTGCAAAAAAGTTTATTAATAAAGGTATATCATCTCTTCTTTCATTTAGGGCAGGAACTTCAATTAAAATAACTGCAAGTCTGTGGTATAAATCTTCTCTAAATTTCCCTTCAGAAATCTCTTTTGTTAAGTTTTTATTAGTTGCGGCAATAACTCTTACATTTACTTTTATATCCTTATCACTTCCAACTCTAGATATTTTGTTTTCTTGTAATGCTCTTAAAACTTTTGCCTGAGCAGACAAACTCATATCTCCAATTTCGTCTAAAAAAATTGTTCCACCATTTGCTGCCTCAAATTTACCAGCTCTATCTTTGTTTGCACCTGTAAAGGAACCTTTTACATGACCAAACAATTCACTTTCAATTAATTCTGATGGAATTGCTGCACAATTAACCTCAATCATTGGTGCTTTAGTTCTATCGCTTTTTTCGTGTAACCAGTGTGCTACTAATTCTTTACCTGTTCCGTTTGGACCTGTAATTAAAACTCTTGCATCTGTAGGAGCTACTTTCTCAATCATTGTTTTTATATGAGATATAGCTTCACTATTACCAATCATCTCATATTTTTTACTGACTTTTTTCTTTAACAATTTATTTTCAACAATCAGCTCTTTTCTATCGAGCGCATTTCTAACAGTATTTAATAAACGGTTTAAATCTGGTGGTTTTGAAATATAATCAAAGGCTCCTAAGCGCATTGTATTTACAGCAGTATCTAAATCTCCATGACCAGAAATCATAACAATTGGAATTTCTGGTTTTATTTTTTTTGCTTTTTCTAGCACCTCAACACCATCCATTTTAGGCATTTTTATATCACAAAGCACAGGGTCGTAATCAGATTTTGAAATCATTTCAATGCCAACCAAACCATCTTCCGCTTCTTCTACCTGATATGCTTCATTTTCTTCTGAAATAATTTTTTTTAATACTCTGCGAATTGCAGCTTCGTCTTCAATTATTAATATTTTCGACATTTATATTATTATTTTAATGAATTTGAAATTATAATTATGTTTTACTTCAAAAAGCAAGCCAACCTTTCCTCATATGAAATACCTGGAAATATAATAAAGCTTATTTTCTTAAAACTATCTAAACTTTAGACTTATAAAAATGAACATCTCTTTGAGGAAATGGAATTGAAATATTATGTTCTCTAAAAAGTGCATCAATTTTAAAACGAATATCACTTTTTGGCATCGCTGCCTCAAAACTATTGTTTAATGTAAAGATTAATTTAAAGTCTAAAGAACTATCTCCAAAATTAATAAATAAAACCTTTGGTTCTGGAGCAGAAATAACATCTGGATGCGAACTTGCTGCTTCTAGCAATAACTTTTTAACCAATGCTATATCACTTCCATAAGCAACACCTACAAGTATATTTTCTCTTGTTTCTGTTCCGTTTTCTGTCCAATTATACAAGCTGTTTGTTAGGTATAAATGGTTTGGTATAATTAACACCTTATTATCTATAGTTACAGCTCTTGTAGTTCTTAACTTAATTTCTTCTACTCTACCAACTTTACCATCTAACTCAATAATATCTCCTACATGAACAGACTGATCAACTAAAATAAAAACTCCAGAAATAATGTCTTGGAATAACGTTTGTAATGCTAAACCAACACCAACCAATAACGCTGCAGACGCGGCAAAAAGTGCAGTTACATTTACACCAATATTATGAAAAGTAGTTAAAATAATTACCACATAAATAAACCATTTACTGTAAGAAAATAACGATATAAATTTTACTTTATCATCATCTGGCAATTTCCGTGTAATTAGTTTCCTTAATAATTTTAGAATTAATGATGTAACAAACAAAGCAATAATAACAAGTAAAATTGCCTTAATCGTTATATGAATATCTTTACTAAAAGTAAATTCATAATTCAAAAACTCTATTAATTTATTCATAAAAAGGATTTAAAATTTTGTGGTTAATATTAATATTTTAACCATTTATACAATTCTTTATAGGTAGGTTTTTTCCCATACATTAAAATTCCAACTCTATATATTTTTGCTGCAAACCAAACTATTAATATAAAAGTTCCTATTAAAAGTAGCATTGAAATTATTATTTGCCACCAAGGTACACCAAATGGAATACGCATTAACATTACAATTGGTGATGTTAAAGGAAATAGTGAAAAAGCTAGCGCAATTGGTCCGTGCGGATTTTCTATTACAGAAAAACCTACATAAATAGCAATTATTAACGGTAACATAACTGGCAGCATAAACTGCTGTGTATCTGTTTCACTATCAACAGCTGCACCTATAGCTGCGTAAATTGAACTGTAAATTAAATAACCCCCAATAAAATAGATTATGAATGAAAAAAACATCGTAAAAATTGGCAAGTTCTTTATTTCTTGTAAAGCTACTTGTAATTCAGACACAGAAGATGCTTGCATTTGTTGCATCACCTCTGGATTCATTTGTCCAATTGCTGTTCCAGAACTTGTTGTTTCAATTCCAAATACATAGGTAATTATGGTTAATAATATTCCTGCAGAAACTGCCCAAATTATAAATTGTAAAATACCTGCAAAAGCATTTCCTAATATTTTACCTAACATTAATTGAAATGGTTTTACAGAAGATATAATTACTTCAATTATTCTACTTGTTTTTTCTTCAATAACACTACGCATTACAGAAGTACCATAAATTATGATAAACATAAAAATTAAGTAGCCAAATCCACCTCCAGCAACCATTCTTAAAACACTTCCTATTTTTGAAGATTTTTCACCAGCAAAATTTTCAGTAGCTATTGTTACGCTTGTTTCTGTTGCTTTAATTTTATCAACATCAAAATTGAGTTGTTCAATTTTAAGATTTCTAATTTTCTTTTCTAATTTATTTTCTATATCACTTAACAGGCTTAAACTTGGAGTATCTTCAGAATAAAATTGAATTCCTTTTGAAAGATTTTTTAAACTATCATTTTTAGGAATGTATAAAATTCCATAATAATTTCCTTCTGTTTGTTTTCTTGCTTCCTTAATACCTAAAGCCGATAAGTTTAAATATTTAATTGAATTTGTGTCTGTAAATACTGGTGCCAGTAAATCCGATTCATCAACAAAAGCAACTGTTCTAACTTGTTCACTGTTTTGCTGGTTTAAAAAAACAATCAATAATACAAGTCCAACCATTAAAAGTGGACTTAAGATAGTCATTACAATAAACGATTTGTTTTTAACTTTTGCTAAAAACTCTCTTTTTATTATCAGTTTTAATTTATCCATTGTTTGCTACAGCTTTTAAAAATATATCGTTAGCACTTGGAATAATTTCAGTAAAATGAGTAATCTGTGCCTTATTATTTAAAAATTTAATTAGATCTTTTGAAGATTCTGTATTTTTTAAATTTACAGTTAAACGAAGATCTTCATTAAATAAAATTTTATCTGAATTTGCAGTTGTAAATTTTGAATTAATTTCATTTAGTAACAAATCTTTATCATTACAAGATAAACCAACTTCAAATTGATTTGTTTTAAATTCCTCTTTTATATCGTTTAACTTACCATCTAAAATTTTCTTAGATTTATCTATTAAAGCAATATAATCGCATAATTCTTCAACAGATTCCATTCTATGCGTGGAAAAAATAATACTTGCTCCTTCGTCACGTAATTTTAAGATTTCATCTTTAATTAAGTTGGCATTTATAGGGTCAAAACCACTAAAAGGTTCGTCAAAAATTAATAACTTAGGTGTGTGCATAACTGTAACAATAAATTGTACTTTTTGCGCCATACCTTTAGATAATTCTTGTATTTTTTTATCCCACCAATCAGCAATATCAAACTTTTCGAACCAGTATCTTAACTTCTTTTTAGCATCTGTTTTAGACAAACCTTTAAGTTGTGCTAAATACAAAGCTTGTTCGCCTACTTTCATACTTTTATACAAACCTCTTTCTTCTGGTAAATATCCTATTTGATGTACATGCTCTGGTTGAAGCAATTCACCATCTAAATATATACTACCTTTATCTTGTAATGTTATTTGGTTTATAATTCTGATTAGAGAGGTTTTTCCAGCTCCGTTTGGACCTAATAATCCAAAAACACTTCCTTTAGGAACTGAAATTGAAACGTTATTTAATGCTGTAAAATCCCCATAACTTTTACTCACATTTTCAACCGTTAAAATATGTTTCATTCTTTTTGTTATTGTTTTTAAAAAAACGAAAGTAAATTTATTTTAATAAAATCGGGTTAAACTTTTAATAAAAAATTAAATTTTATCAATATACTTTTGCTGAATAAGTTTTAAAAATTCAATTGTAGCTTTTGGCTTTACAATACGTAACATTTCTATAATTCCGCCATTTTTATAAAAAATCCCTTTTGCTATATCATAATTTTTATCAGAAACATTGTTCTTAATTTCAAAGGTGTAGGTTCTAAATTCGTCCCAATTCATAAAATCTGGAATTTCTAAATAAAAAACATCTGCTTCGTCTTGAGATTTATGAATACCTTTTTCTAATTCATCTATATTAAAAAATTTATTAATTCTAATTAATACATCTGTATCTGTAAACTTTTCACTTTTAGCAAATTCAAAACCTGCGTCTTGATAATATTGTTGTATTCTCCCAATTTCTGTATACCTGTCTATACCTTTTATTCTAATACCATGTAATTTTCTAGAATCTAAGGATACCTCACATTTTGCACCATTCAACTGCAAATTAAATTTTTCATTAATTCTTTTAGTGGCTCTTAATATTTTCTCAAATGAGTTTTGTGCTTTTGTTACAAATATTATAGAAATAGGTTTATTAATATCCGTAAACCTACTATAATAAGATTCATAAGGGTCAGGAACATTAATTACAAATGTTTTTGGAATTTTGTTTTCATCAACAGTATCAATGTTTTCTTGGATAATAACTTTTCCTATAAGTTCTTTTGTAGCCATAATTTTGGGTTAATGATTAGTTGCTTAAACATATTCATTTTTTTTATAATAACCAAACAAATACTTGTTCAAAACTATTTTATTAAATTTATTATGCGTGCATAGTATTTTTTTATATATTTGGGAAATGCAAAAAGAACTAACCATAGATCACGCACTTAGAGCCACCTGGCAAGCGGTGGCAAAAATGTATAATGAGCAAGCTTTAAAGTTTGATAGTACAATGGCTATGGCATTTGTATTGTTAAATATTGATAAGGAAAATGGAACACCATCAACCTCTTTAGGTCCTTTAATGGGAATGGAACCAACTAGTTTGTCTCGTATTTTAAAAAGCATGGAAGAAAAAGGTGCCATTTACAGGGAAAAAAATCCTGTAGACGGACGTGGTGTACTTATAAAACTGACAGATTTTGGTTTGGAAAAAAGAAACACTTCTAAACAATATGTAATTAAATTCAACGAAACTGTTAGAGAAAACATTTCTGAAGAAAAAATAAAGTGCTTTTTCGAAGTTACTGAAACCATTAATAATTTAATTGCAAAAAAAGCAATTTTTGGAAACGTACATACTAAATAAAAAATATAAAAAATGAAAAGACCAATTAGAAAAGTAGCAGTTATAGGCTCTGGTATTATGGGATCTGGAATTGCTTGTCATTTTGCAAATATTGGTGTTGAAGTTTTGTTGCTCGATATTGTTCCTCGTGAATTAAACGAAGCAGAAAAAGCAAAAGGATTAACACTTGAAAACAAGACTGTTAGAAACCGATTGGTAGATGATAGTTTAAAAGCTTCCTTAAAATCGAAGCCTTCACCTATTTATAATCAAAAATTTGCTACCAGAATTTCTACTGGGAATTTAGATGATGATTTACATAAAATTAAAGATGTAGATTGGGTTTTAGAAGTTGTTGTTGAGCGTTTGGATATTAAAAAATCGGTTTTTGAAAAAATTGAAAAATATCGTAAACCGGGTACATTAATTACTTCAAACACTTCTGGAATTCCTATTCAACAAATGAATGAAGGCAGAAGTAAAGATTTTCAAAAACATTTTGCAGTAACCCACTTTTTTAACCCACCACGTTATTTAAAATTGTTTGAAGTTGTTCCTGGACCAAATTGTTCTCAAGAAGTAACTGACTTTTTAATGATGTATGGTGAAAAATTCTTAGGAAAAACTTCGGTTCTAGCAAAAGATACTCCTGCTTTTATTGGAAATAGAGTTGGTATTTTCGGTATAATGAGTTTATTTCATCAAGTAAAAGAATTAGGCTTAACTGTTGAAGAAGTTGATAAATTAACCGGACCAGTTATTGGGCGTCCAAAATCTGCTACTTTTAGAACTGTAGATGTTGTTGGTTTAGATACATTAGTACATGTAGCTAATGGTATTTACCAAAACTGTCCTAATGATGAGTCTCACGAACTTTTTAAACTTCCAGATTTTATTGATAAAATGATGGAAAATAAATGGTTGGGAAGTAAAACTGGTCAAGGCTTTTATAAAAAAGTTATTGAAGGTGGTAAAAAATCCATTCAAGCTTTAGATTTAAATACCTTAGAATACCGACCTAGTAAAAAAGCAAAATTTGCAACTTTAGAACTAACAAAAACTATTGATAAAGTTATTGATCGCTATAAAGTCTTAGTAAAAGGAAAAGACAAAGCGGGTGAATTTTATAGAAAGAATTTTGCTGCAATGTTTGGCTATGTTCAAAATAGAATTCCTGAAATTTCAGATGAATTATACCGATTAGATGATGCTATGAAAGCTGGTTTTGGATGGGAACACGGTCCCTTTCAAATTTGGGATGCCATTGGTGTTGAAAAAGGAATTGAACTAATGCAAGCAGAAAATATTCCTGTTGCTTCTTGGGTAACTGAAATGGTTGCTAGTGGAAATAAATCTTTCTATACAGTTTGTGATGGAGCCAAATATTATTATGATATTACTTCCAAAAATCAAAAAAAAATACCTGGTCAAGATAGTTTTATTATCCTTGATAATATTAGAGAAGCAAAAACTATCTGGTCTAATTCTGGAGCCTCAATTCAACATTTAGGTAATGGTGTTTTAAACGTAGAATTTCAGTCTAAAATGAATACACTTGGAGGTGAAGTTTTACAAGCCATAAATAAAGGAATAGATTTAGCTGAAACCGAATACGATGCCGTTATTTTAGGAAACCAAGCCGCAAACTTTACAGTTGGAGCAAATTTAGCTATGGTTTTTATGATGGCTATTGAACAAGAATATGACGAACTAAATTTCTCCGTTAAATATTTCCAAGATACTGTAATGCGTCTGCGTTACTCGTCTTGTCCAACAATAATTGCACCGCACGGATACACTTTTGGTGGTGGATGTGAATTAAGTATGCATGCTGATAAAGTAATTGCCGCCGCAGAAACTTACATTGGGTTAGTTGAATTTGGTGTTGGAATTATTCCTGGAGGTGCTGGTTCAAAAGAAATGGCATTAAGAGCTTCAGAAGGTGTCTTAAAAGATGACGTAAAACTAAATAAATTACGAAATTATTTTATAAATGTAGCAATGGCTAAAGTAGCAACTTCTGCACACGAAGCCTACGATTTAGGCTTCTTAAAAGAACACAAAGATATTGTAGTGGTTAACAAAGACAGACAAATTGCAACTGCAAAACGTCATGCTATTCAAATGCTAGAAGATGGGTACACACAACCTGTTCCTAAAGAAGTATTAGTTTACGGACAACAAGCATTAGGTATGTTTTTAGTTGGAACAGATAGTTTAGTAAATGGTCATTTCGCTTCAGAACACGATCAAAAAATAGCCAATAAATTAGGTTATGTAATGGCAGGTGGAGATTTATCTGAACCAACTATGGTTTCAGAACAATACTTGCTAGACATTGAACGCGAAGCCTTTATGAGTTTAATGACTGAGCGTAAAACCTTAGAACGTATTGAACATATGTTAAAAACAGGGAAACCTTTAAGAAACTAAGTTTAAAAGTTGAAAGGTTAAAAAGTTAAGCTATGGTTGAGCGAAGTCGAAACCTCTTAGTAAAAACTAAATAAAAATATTTTTAACTAACAACTAAAACCAATAACTAAAAACTAAATGATGAGAACAGCATATATAGTACAAGGATATAGAACTGCAGTTGGAAAAGCTCCACGAGGAGTTTTTAGGTTTAAAAGACCCGATGAATTAGCTGCAGAAACCATAGAACATTTATTAAAAGACTTCCCTCAATTAGATAAAAAAAGAATTGATGATGTAATTGTGGGAAACGCAATGCCCGAAGCAGAACAAGGCTTAAACATGGGACGTCTAATCTCATTAATGGGATTAAAAATTGAAGATGTTCCAGGAATGACAGTAAACCGTTATTGTGCATCAGGATTAGAAACTGTGAGTATTGCCGTTGCCAAAATACAATCTGGAATGGCCGATTGTATTATTGCAGGTGGTGTTGAAAGTATGAGCTACATTCCAATGGGAGGTTATAGACCTGTTCCTAATTATAAATCGGCAAAAGAAGGTCACGAAGACTATTATTGGGGAATGGGATTGACTGCTGAAGCAGTTGCTCAACAATTTAAAGTTTCTCGTGAAGATCAAGATGATTTTGCTTTTAAATCACATATGAAAGCACTAGAAGCTCAGGCTAATGGGACTTTTAATGACGATATTGTTCCAATTACCGTTGAAAATATTTTTTTAGATGAAAACGGTAAAAAACAAACTAAAAATTATACAGTTTCTGCTGACGAAGGTCCAAGAAAAGGAACTTCAAAAGAGGCACTGGCAAAACTTCGTCCTGTGTTTGCTGCAGGTGGAAGTGTAACCGCTGGTAATTCATCTCAAATGAGTGATGGAGCAGCTTTTTTATTAGTAATGAGTGAAGAAATTGTAAAAGAATTAAATATTGAGCCAATTGCTCGTTTAGTTTCTTTTGCCGCCGTTGGTGTTGAGCCACGCATTATGGGAATTGGTCCAGTAAAAGCCATTCCGAAAGCATTAAAACAGGCAAATTTAACTTTAAACGATATCGATTTAATTGAACTTAATGAAGCTTTTGCATCACAATCTTTGGCTGTTTTGCGAGAACTTAATATAAACCAAGATATAGTAAATGTAAATGGTGGCGCTATTGCGTTAGGGCATCCGTTGGGTTGTACAGGAGCCAAACTTTCTGTGCAGTTATTTAATGAAATGCGCAGGCGTAAAAACAAATACGGAATTGTAACTATGTGTGTTGGAACAGGACAAGGAGCAGCTGGTGTTTATGAATTTTTAAAATAAAACAAAAATCTATCTAAAAAAATGGCAACAATAAAAGGAGGAGAATTCCTAATCAAAGAAATTAAAGCTGAAGAAATTTTTATTTCAGAAGAATTTAATGAAGAACAAAATATGATGAAAGACGCAGTTCAAGAGTTTATTGAACGTGAAGTTTGGCCTCATAGAGAGCGTTTTGAAAATAAAGATTATGCATTTACTGAAGAAATAATGCGTAAAGCTGGAGAAATGGGGTTTTTAGGTGTTTCAATTCCTGAACAATATGGTGGAATAGGAATGGGATTTGTTTCAACAATGTTGGTAACAGATTATATTTCGTCTGCAACAGGTTCTTTGGGAACTGCCTTTGGTGCGCATACAGGTATTGGAACTATGCCAATTTTTTTATATGGAACAGAAACTCAAAAAAATAAGTATTTACCTTTATTAACTTCAGGAGAAAAATTTGGAGCCTATTGTTTAACTGAACCTGGTGCTGGTAGCGATGCCAATTCTGGAAAAACAACTGCTGAATTAACTGCTGATGGAAAACATTATAAAATTAACGGACAAAAAATGTGGATTTCAAACGCAGGTTTTGCTGAAATTTTTATTGTTTTTGCACGTATTGAAGATGATAAAAATATTACGGCTTTTATTCTGGAATTTGATAAAACAAACCCAAATGGAGTTACATTGGGTGAAGAAGAACATAAGTTAGGAATTACCTCCTCTTCTACCCGTCAAGTATTTTTTAGCGATACATTAATACCTGTAGAAAATATGCTTTCTGAAAGAGGAAAAGGCTTTAAAATAGCTTTAAACTCTTTAAATGTTGGTCGTATTAAATTAGGAGCTGCTTGTTTAGATGCAAGTAGAAGAATAATTACAGAATCTGTTAAATACGGAAACGAACGTAAACAATTTAAAACTGCCATTTCTAATTTTGGTGCTATTCAGAAAAAATATGCCGAAATGAGCGCCAAAACATTTACCATTGATGCTGCTTGTTACAGAGCTGCAAAAGATATTCAGAATATGATTGATGATGAATTAGCCCAAGGAAAATCTCATCAAGATGCTGAATTAGCTGCTTTTCAAGAATATGCTATTGAATGTGCTATAATTAAAGTATTTGCTTCTGAAGTTTCTCAATTTGTTTCAGATGAAGGCATCCAAATTTTTGGAGGAATGGGGTTCTCAAAAGATACTCCAATGGAAAGCGCTTGGAGAGATGCTAGAATTACTAGAATTTACGAAGGTACAAACGAAATAAACAGACTTTTAACAGTTGGAATGTTACTAAAAAAAGCAATGAAAGGCGAAATAGATTTATTAACTCCTGCTATGGAAGTTGGAAATAGCCTTATGGGAATTCCTTCTTTTGATGTTCCAGACTTTTCAGAATTATTATCTGAAGAAAAAGCAATGATTGCTAAGTTAAAAAATGCTTTTTTAATGATATCTGGAAAAGCTGTTCAAACTTATGGAATGGAGTTAGAAAGCCATCAACAATTAATTTTAGCCGCAGCAGAAGTTATGATAGAAATTTATATGGCTGAATCTTCCATATTAAAAGCTGAAAAAATTGCCAAATTAACTTCTGAAACAGCAGCTGAATGTCAGGTTGCAATGGCAAAATTAAATTTATACAATGCTGTAGATAAAGCTTCAAATATGGGGAAAGAAGCAATTCTTTACTTTTCTGAAGGAGACGAACAACGTATGATGCTTATGGGACTTAAACGTTTTACAAAATATGTAAACAATCCAAACCCAATAGCATTAAGAAAAACAATAGCTGAAAAAGTTATTGCGGAAAATAAATATTGTTTTTAAAACAATAGTAATTCAATCAATTTAATTACAGTTAAAAGGCTACAATATAGATTTGTAGCTTTTTTTATGCACTTTTATAGCTAAAAATTAATTTATTTTGTAACTTTAATATCAAATTCAACAACCACTTCTAAACCAATTGTTTAATCGCAAAAAAACAAAATTATGAAAAAAAACATTGGAATTTGGATAGACGCAAAACAAGCTATTATTATTAGGCTATCTAAAAATGGTGAACATTTTATTAAAAAAATTGAATCAAATATTGAATCTAGAGTTCGTGTTCCTGGTGAATCTAAAAAGTTTGGAAGATTTGGTGGACAATATCTTACCTACGAAAAGAACAGATTCAATAAAAAAAATGAACAAGTAAATAATTTTATTAAAGAATTACTTAAAGAAATTGATAATTGTGATGCTCTTGTAGTTTTCGGTCCTGCAAAAATGAAAACTTTATTACAAAAAGAAATTAGAAACAATATGCAATTTTCACGTAAACTTTTAGGTGTTCACAATTCAGATTTACTTACAGAAAACCAAATGGTTGCTTGGGTAAAAGATTATTATAATAACTAATCTTTATTTTAAGCATCTTAAGAATTTGGCTTAATCTTAGTAATTATTAATTTAAACACTATATTTACTTTTATCATATTATGAAATAATTTTATCATGTGAGTAGCTAAAAAGTTTATCATTTAATAAAATGGTAAATAGCCAACCTAAGTGTACAAAATACAGGCAGCTTGTCTGCAATAAGCGAAGTAAACTATGATATCTAAAAAAACAGAAACAATAAAACATGAAATTTAGCCATTATATTATTTCAATGCTAACATTTGTAAGTGGAATCACTTTTGCTCAACAACCAACTTTTGATATTTTTAAAACTTCAAATGGAAATATTAAAATTGAACCCATATTACACGGAAGCCTAATTTTAACTCACAATAACAAAACTATATTTGTAGATCCATATGGTGGTTCTAATTTGTATAAAAACAAGAAGTCTCCAGACATTATTCTAATTACAGATATACACGGCGATCATTTAGATCAAAAAACGTTAGACAGTATAGATACTTCAAAAAGTATATTTATTGTTCCTAAATCTGTAGCCGATAAATTACCCGAAAAATATAATTCACAAATAGTTGTTTTAAATAACGGACAAGGCGTACATAGAATGGGTTATTTTATACAGGCTATTTCTATGTACAATTTACCTGAGGTTCAAGATTCAAAACATCCTAAAGGAAGAGGAAACGGTTATATTTTAAATGTGAATAATAAACGTATCTATATTTCTGGAGATACTGAAGATATTATAGAAATGCGAAGCCTTCAAAATATTGATGTTGCTTTTGTTTGTATGAATTTACCATTTACTATGGATATCAACCAGGCAGCGAGTGCTGTTTTAGAATTTAAACCAAAAATTGTATATCCCTATCATTTTAGAGGAAGCAATGGGTTTAGTGATGTAGCTGAATTTAAAAATTTAGTAAATTCAAAAAATAGTACTATTGAAGTAAGATTAAGAAATTGGTATCCAAAAAATTAATTTTTATTTAAAATAGCTTTTCCAATTGCACATTGTAAGCATAACTGCTTACTACAATATTCATTTTTTAGCTGGAGTAATGCTTGTGTTTTAAATGCATTCTGACTTTTAATTTTCAAATAGTTAAATTTAGAAATAATAGTATTTTTTTCAGGTTTAATTTGTTCAAGAATAGCAAATAAAGAACTATAATCATTTTTTCCTAAACTTTTTAAATGCACAAATTTTAAGGGAATTATAGTATTTATTAGAATTAAATCTATAAAAGATTTAGTGAGTTTTTTTGTACTTTTTTTTGATTCCTTTTCAAACGTAAAATGTGTTTCCCAAAATGGTAAAGTTGAAACTTCAAATAAGTTATAAAATAATTCTAACGAATCTATTTCTATTATTTTTGAAAACAAATTTTGATATTTACTATATAAAAAAGCTAATTGAGACAATCTGATTGTTGGAAAATTATTAGGACGTAATCTAAAAAATTGTATTTGTCCGTTTGAAAGAGGTTTTAAATTAAACTTAACCTTTAAATATTCATATTCTTTTTTTAAATTTTCAAAATAATGAGATTGATTTTCGCCTTCAAGTAATCCTGCTTGTCCAAAAAATAATGCTTCTAATTGTTCTGCATTATTTGAAACTTTTCTAACAATTGAAAAATCAAAAGAGTTTGCAAAATTTAAGAAAGCTTCACCGTTTACTTTTAATCCAAAACCCTTGGCTAATAACACAAATAAAGTTGCTTCCCAATTGTTATTATTAATTGCTAAAATTTGATTAATCAACACCGATTTTTGTTCTAATCGTTCAAAATATAACCGTTCTAACCAATTATCAAAAATAAAAGAATCTACTAATTGTATTTCATTTTCACAATTTATCCATTTTTTATTTTTAGCAAAAAGATGGTTGTAATTATTTAACACTTTATTTGAAATGTATTTTTTTAATTCAAGCGTTGTAATTTTAGCATTATTTTTTCTAAAAATTTCAACATCGTGTTCCCAAACAACATGCAAAATTACAGCATCATAATTTTTATCGGTTTGATGGTTGTGTTTGTACCAATCGGAAGAATTTATATGAATTTCAACATTTCCTGCCCAAACCTGATTGGCTATTTCAATTTTAGCATTAAAAAAATCTGGACCCGAATTTAAATTTTGAATTCCATTAGAAATAATCTGTATTTTTTCGCCGTTAGTTGACAGCAATTTTTTTAATGGAAATAATTTTAGTTTCCATATAAAATGTAATAAGTTTTCATTCATAGCATTAATTTACTTTATAAATGTAAAAATTAACTTTAACTTATGAAAATTGGAGGCTAAGGATACTGAAATTTTAAGTTTTTTAAAGTAAATTTGTAGAACCTAAATTTATCAAAAATGAATATTATTAATAGTTTAGAATGGAGATATGCAACAAAAAAGTTTAATCCATCTAAAATACTATCAAATCAACAAATTAATACTCTAAAAACAGCTTTTAGCTTAACTGCAACTTCTTTTGGTCTTCAGCCTGTAAAAATGATTGTTATATGCGATAAAGAATTACAAGAAAAATTTGTTGAACATTCATACTACCAACGTCAGGTGGCAGATGCCTCACACTTACTTGTTCTATGTATTGAAAACGATACAACTCCAGAAGATATTAACGCATATTTTGACTTAGAGAAAAAAATTAGAAATGTTGATGAGGAAGTTATTGCTGGTTTTAGAAAGCAATTAATTGATATGTATAAGAATAAATCTGTTGAAGAAAGACAACTTTCCGCCATTTATCAAACCTATATTATTTTAGGTAATTTAATGACGGTTTGTGCATTAGAAAAAATAGACGCCTGTCCGTTAGAAGGATTTATTCCAGAAAAAATAGATGAACTTTTAAATTTAAAAGAACAACATTTAAAATCTGTTTTAATGCTTCCTGTTGGCTTTAGAGCAGATGATGATATTATGAGCGAAATGAAGAAAGTTCGTAAACCATTAAACGAAACAATTATAGAAATTATAAAATAAAACTTAATAATAAATCTTGATTATGAGTAATGATATTAGAACATTAGAACCTAAAGAACTTTGGAATAATTTTGCAGATTTAAATGCAGTTCCAAGAGGTTCAAAAAAAGAAGAACGCGTAATACAGTTTATGGTTGATTTTGGAAATAAGTTAAACCTTGAAACTATTGTTGATCCTGTTGGAAATGTTATTATAAAAAAACCTGCTTCAAAAGGAATGGAAAACCGTAAAACCATTGTAATGCAATCGCATTTAGATATGGTGCATCAAAAAAATTCTGATACGGTTTTTGACTTTGATACAGAAGGAATTAAAATGAAAATTGAAGGTGATTGGGTAAAAGCAGAAGGAACCACTTTAGGTGCAGATAATGGTTTAGGTGTTGCTGCAATAATGGCAGTTCTAGCTTCTAAAGATATTAAACACCCTGCAATTGAAGCCTTGTTTACTATTGATGAAGAAACTGGTATGACTGGTGCAATGGGTTTACAAGCAGGATATTTAGATGGTGAAATTCTATTAAATTTAGATACTGAAGAAGATGATGAAATTGATATTGGTTGTGCTGGTGGAGTTGACATTACAATAGAAAACTCTTATAATGAAGTACATGCACCAACAAATAGTATTGGTTACACTATAGCTGTTACTGGGTTAAATGGCGGACATTCTGGTATGGATATTCATAGAGGTCTAGGAAATGCTAACAAAATTATGAACCGTGTTTTATATTCAGTTCAAGATTATATTCGTATTTCTGAAATTAATGGAGGTAGTTTACGCAACGCAATTCCAAGAGAAAGTTTTGCTATAATTTCTGTATATAATTCTCAAAAAGATATTTTCTTAAAAACCTTAAAAAAGATTACTAAAGAAATTAAAAAAGAACTAAAAACTATTGATCCAAATCTAGAAATAATTGCTGAAAAATCTAGTTTGCCTAATAAAGTAATGACAGCTATTAGCCAAACTACATTACTAAAAACTATTTACGCCGCACATAATGGTGTTTATAGAATGAGCAACGATATGGAAGGTTTAGTAGAAACGTCTAATAATATTGCACGTGTAATTGTAAAAAATGAACTTATTAAAATTCTTTGTTTAACAAGATCATCGGTAGAAACTTCTAAAAAAGATTTAGCGAATGCTATTAGTGCAACGTTTGAATTAGCAGGTTATGATGTTTCTTTATCTGGTTCATACCCTGGTTGGAAACCAAATGTAGATTCACAAATACTAAATGTTCTAACAGAAACGTACGAAAAACTATTTAATAGCAAAGCAGATGTTGTTGCTTGTCATGCAGGTTTAGAATGCGGTATCTTAGGAACTAATTACCCTGAAATGGATATGATTTCTTTTGGACCAACAATACAAGGAGCGCATTCTCCAGATGAAAGAGCTAATATAAAATCTAGTCAAAAGTTCTGGAAATTCTTATTAACAATTTTAGAAAACATTCCTGTAAAAAGATAATAATTCTAGTACTTTAAAAATCGGTTTTAAATGCTGGTTTTGAAATATTATTAACTCCGTTAAACATTAAATTGCTTAACGGAGTTTTTTATTTTTAACAAATTTATAAGATTTCTATTTTTATAATTTATAGTAACTTTAAATTTTTATAAAAATTAAATACTAACCAACATAAACTCTAATATTATATTATGCAATTTTTAAAAGCAAACCTAAGCTTACTACTATTATGTGTTACTTTTATTAGTCATTCACAATCGGCAGAAACCTATTTTACGCAACATCCTACTTTAACTCCAGATGCTGAATTCATTATATTTAGTTATGATAGTGATTTATGGAAAGTTGCTACCGAAGGAGGAAATGCGCAAAGATTAACTGCCATGCAAGGCAACGAAACAAATCCAAGTATATCTCCAGATGGTAAATGGGTTGCTTTCTCAAGTAACCAATATGGAAATAATGATGTATATATAATGCCGATAGACGGAGGAGAAATTTCACAACTAACATTTCACGATAGCAATGACGAGGTGAGTTCGTGGAGTTGGGATAATTCCAAAATATATTTTACTTCTGGCAGGTATAACAATATTACAACATACAGCATAAACATTAAAGGAGGAACTCCAGAAAGAGTTTTCGACCATTATTTTAATACAGTACATAATGTAATTGAAAATCCGTTAAATAATGAAATTTACTTTAATGAATCTTGGGAAAGCGGACGTTTTGCACATAGAAAACGCTATAAAGGTGATTACAATCCAGATATAAAATCATACAATACAAAAACACACGAATTTAAAAAACATACAACCTATAGAGGAAAAGATTTTGGAGTAACTTTTGATAAAAATGGAAACTTGTATTTTAAATCGGACGAAGCAAATGGAGAGTATAATTTATATACGCTTCAAAATGGAGATAAAAAACAATTAACAACCTTTGAAACCTCTATTATGTGGCCAAAAGTTAGCTCTAATGGAAAAAAAATTGTTTTCAGAAAAGATTATCAAATTCATGTATATGATGTTGCTTCAGGAAAAACTTTAAAACCAACAATTAATATTATTAAAAACAACACCTTAGAAAAAGAACAATCATATACAGTAAAAGGAAAAATAAGTAATTTTGATGTTTCTCCAGATGAGAAAAAATTGGCGTTTATTTCTAGAGGAAAATTATTTATTTCTGATATTAAAGGAACGTTTGTAAAAGAAATTAATACAAACCCAAATGAAGCTGTGCAAGAAGTAAAATGGTTGAAAAATAATAAAACACTACTTTATTCACAATCTTATAAAGGTTACTACAACTGGTTTACAATTAATGCAGATGGTACATCAAAAGAAAAACAACTAACCAAGGATAGTAAAAACAACCGTCAAATTACATTAAATAGCGATTTATCAAAAGGGGTGTATTTAAGTGGAAGAAACGAAATTTGTTTACTCGATTTAGCTACTTTTAAAAATGAAATTATTGTAAATGATGAGCTTTGGGCTTTTAATAACTCTAACCCATATTTTTCTCCAGACGATAAGTATGTAATTTACAACGCATATAGAGATTTTGAAACGGATGTTTTTACCTATAATTTAACTTCAAAAAGAATAGATAATTTAACAAACACCAAAGTTTCAGAATCTGAACCAATTTGGTCTCCAGATGGTAAATATGTGTATTTTTCTTCAGATAAATTACAGCCTAGTTATCCTTTTGGAACTACTAATTCTAAAATTTATCAAATGGCTTTAGATAAATTTGAAGCCCCTTTTAAATTAGAAGAAGTATCTAAATTATTTAAAGAAGATGATAAAAAGGCAGACAAGAAAAATTCAAAAGATAAAAAAGAAGATGACAAAGAAGACTCCAAAAAAGAAGTTACAAAAGTAACTATCAACACAAACGGTTTAATGGATCGTTTAACTCAAATTAGCCCTAATTTTGGACAACAACAAAGTCCTTCAATCATAAAAAAAGATAAAAAAACCTATATAATTTATATTTCTAATCATAGCGAAGGGAAACCTCAACTTTGGAAAACTACTTTAGAGCCTTTTGAAAAAAATAAAACAGAACAACTAAGCGATAAAACAGTTAGAAATTATCAGTTAGTACAAACTAAAAAGAACAATTATATTTTAGTTAGCGGAACTATAAATACCTTGGATGTTGCAGGGAATAAATTAAAAGATATTGCAGTAGATTATACATTTGAAAAATCTCTATCAAAAGAATTTACACAAATGTATTATGAAGCTTGGGCTGGAATGGAAGAGAATTTTTATAACGAAAATTTTCACGGTCAAAATTGGCAAAAACTAAGAGATCAATACGCTGCTTTTCTTCCTTATATTACTAATAGAGCACAATTACGACTTATTTTTAACGATATGTTGGGAGAATTAAACACTTCTCATTTTGGATTTAATTCAAACGGAAAAGAAGAAGCTATTTTTTATAGAACACGCTCTTTAGCTACCGGAATTATTTTTAACAACAAAAACCCGTTTGAAGTTAGTAGTATTGTTAAAGAAAGTCCTTCAGATATTACAGGGAAAAATCTTAGAAAAGGAGATGTGCTTATTGCTGTTAATGGAGAAAAAGTGAATACTTCAAAAAATAGAGAAAGTTATTTTACCACACCTTCATCTTTAAATGAATTAACCTTAACATTTAAAAGAAATGGTTCAGAATTTAATGTTAATATACACCCATCTTCAAGTGGTAATATTCGTAATTTAATATATGATGAATGGCAAGATGAAAATCAAGATTACGTAAATTCTAAATCAAATAATCGTATTGCCTATGTACATATGAAAAATATGGGTGGTGGTGAATTGCAAAAATTTAAAGAAGACTTAGTTTCAAGTAAAGAGGCAGATAAAGATGCTTTAATTTTAGATTTACGCTATAATACTGGAGGAAATGTACACGATGAAGTACTGCGCTTTTTAAGTCAGAAAACATATTTAAACTGGAAATACAGAGAAGGTAAATTAGCAAAACAATCTAATTTTGGCTATTCAGACAAGCCAATTGTGTTGTTAATAAACGAACAATCTTTGTCTGACGCAGAAATGACCGCAGCCGGATTTAAAGAACTTGGTTTGGGAAAAATTATTGGAACGGAAACCTATAGATGGATAATTTTTACCTCAGGAAAAGGATTGGTAGATGGTTCTTTTTATAGATTACCTTCTTGGGGTTGCTATACTTTAGATGGTCAAAATTTAGAAACTGAAGGTGTAAGCCCAGATATTTATATAGGCGAAAGTTTTAAAGATCGATTAACAGGAAAACAGCCACAATTAGACAAAGCTATTGAAGTAATTTTAAATGAGTTGAATAAATAACTGGATTACTTTCATATAACTTGAAAGCATGTATCTTTGCATTTTAAAAAAAATAAGAAAATGAATAACGGATTATACGCAAAATTTAACACCACTAAAGGTGTTATTTTAGTAAACTTAGAATTTGAAAAAACACCTGGTACTGTTGGTAACTTTGTTGCACTTGCTGAAGGAAATTTAGAGAACAATTCAAAACCACAAGGAACTCCATATTATAATGGATTAAAATTTCACAGAGTTATAGCTGATTTTATGATTCAAGGAGGTTGCCCACAAGGAACAGGAACTGGTTCTCCTGGTTATAGTTTTGATGATGAATTTCATCCAGAATTAAAACACGATGCTCCAGGTATTTTGTCTATGGCAAACTCTGGACCAGCTTCTAACGGAAGTCAGTTTTTTATCACACACGTTGCAACTCCTTGGTTAGACAACAAACATACTGTTTTTGGAAAAGTAGTTGAAGGACAAGAAGTTGTTGATACTGTTGCACAAAATGACATTTTAGAATCTCTAGAAATTATTAGAGTTGGAGACGCGGCAGAAAAATTTAATGCTGTAGAAGCATTTAGAGTTTTTGAAGGTTCTAGAGCTAAAAGAGAAGAAGAAGCTAAATTAGCTATGAAAGCACAAATGGACAAGATTGCTGCTGGTTACGATGAAACTCCAAGTGGTTTACGTTATAAAATTTTACAAGAAGGAAGCGGTAAAAAAGCTGAAAAAGGGAACATGGTTTCTGTACATTACAAAGGTCAATTATTAGACGGACAAGTTTTTGATTCTTCATACCAACGCAAACAACCAATAGATTTTACTATTGGAGTTGGACAAGTAATTTCAGGTTGGGATGAAGGTATTCAATTACTAAAAGTTGGAGACAAAGCTCGTTTGGTAATTCCTTCTAACTTAGCTTATGGTAGCCAAGGCGCTGGTGGCGTTATTCCTCCAGATGCAACATTAATTTTTGATGTAGAGTTAGTAGCGGTTAAATAAGATACTTCTTAAACGTTTAAAGAGGTTGTTTGAAAAATAAAATTTTCGAACAACCTCTTTTTTTGTAATACCTACTACCATATTACAAATTAAAACAAGAATCAAAAATAAAGAAACACCTACTTAATTGTAATAATAACAATTCTTAACATGCGTGTTTTCTGCTTTCTACAAACATTTTTACATCAAAAATTAGCATTAATACATATGCTAAAACTGAAATAATAAGAACAACCTTTCCTATGGTACAAAAAGTACATTCGTAAAAATTATCTGTAGATCCAATTAAACTACCTGTACAACCAACTGCAATCATAATTATATAATCTACAAATGCAATTATTGGAAGTATTACTAATGATTTTAAAGCTATAGCTCTCATAATAAACAACTTAATATTACAAACTTTTAAAAACTAACAAAGTGCTAGCTTTAGTATAAATTTACTTACATAAAGATACTGCACAAGCTGAACATAAAATAGTTTGTTTCAAGGGTGTTTTTAACTTAGAATGATGTAATTTTACATTCCATTAGATGTAGAATTATATATTTTCAACTATGCCTGATTTTATCAAAAAAGAAACAGCATTCAATTTTAAATTTTTAGATGCAAAAGCTTGTTTAAATAATTTAACTGAAGAGGAACAGAATGAATTGTTAGAAAACAAAAACGATATAGAATTTGAACCTGGAGAAATAATTATTAAAAGAGGACTTGCTGTTAGCCATGTTTTGTATTTAATTAACGGTTTGGCAAAAATTGAAATTGTTAACGACGGTAAAACAACTTCTCTTGGCTTGGTTCAATCAAACTCTTTTATTGGTATTATCTGCTGCTTTGCATTTGAAAATTTTGATTTTACTGCAACTGCCCTCGAAAAAACAAAAGTAGGTTTTATAGACAAAGCTATTTTTGAGAAATTTATTAAAACTAACGGAAATTTTGCTTTAGATTTAATTAGACATATGTCTGGTTCTTCAAATGGTTTGTACCATAGAATTACCACCCTATCTCAAAAAAATATTGATGGAGCACTATCAATAATTTTACTTGATTTCGCCAAAATTTATAAAAGCAATTCATTCAAAATCCCTATGGTTAGAAAAGACCTTGCTAATATGTTGGGGTATTCTAAAGAAAGTGTAATAAACACCTTATCTAAGTTTAATAAAGAAAAAATTATTAAAGTTTCAGATAGAAAGATTGAAATTATAAACAGTAAAAAACTAGCTCAAATTAGCAAGTTGGGTTAAACTATTGTTACAAAATTAAATTTTACACGTCTAAAAGTTAACTTTTAGACGTATAATTTATAATTTTACAATCATGAAAATTCAACAACTATTTTGGTGTATACTAGCAATTATTATTGTTGGTTGCACTACTTCTACTAATGACCCCTCATTTATAAAAAAAACAACAGGAAGGTATTTATTTAATTCCGACGAACTAATTGAAGTTTATTTTGAAAATCAAAAGTTATTTTTAAAATGGCGAGGTGCTTCTTCAATAGAACCTTTAAGAGTAGGTGAAAAAACTTTTTTTGTAAAAGAAATGAATGAAAAAATTCAATTTTTAACAAATCCAAAAGATCAAATAACCTATATTTCTTTAGTTCCTAAAACAAAAAATGACACATTACAGTATAACTATAGAAAATTAGCACAGGATGAAAAAATTCCGAGTGAACATTTAAAAGAAAATAATTTTGAAAAAGCCTTGGAAGGATATTTAAAAATTAAAAAAATAGATTCTTTAGATGCGAGCATTAAAGAAAATAATTTTAACAGACTGGGATACCAAAAATTACGTAATAAAGATTATACCAAGGCTCTTGCTATTTTTAAAATAAATATGGAATTGTACCCTACAAGTTCAAATGTTTATGATAGCTATGCCGATGCTCTAAAAGTAAGTGGAGACACCTTAGAAGCTATTAAATATTATAAAAAATCTTTAACCTTAGATTCTGGAAATAAAGGTGCTAAAAATTTTATTAAAAAATATGATACAATAAAATAACTTATTTTTTAAGACCGTTAACTATTAACAATAATTAATGATGTCTTCTCCAGCCTCTTCTGTCGCCACCACCTCTTTTACTGCTTTTTCCTGTTGGCGGTTTTAAACTGTAAGTAAAACTTAACATTGCATACGTACCTAAATTTTTCTGAATGGTTTCTTCAAAATAACTATCAGAACTGTTTCTTACAATTCCTAAATCTTTATCTAAAATATCGAAAACTTGTAATTTTAAATTTCCTCGTTTTCCTTTTAAGAAAGCGTAATCAAATCCTAAATTCCAAATTGGTACACTTTGAGAATCAAAATTATTATCTGTATATAAAGAGAAGTCAAATTGAGTATTAAAAGTTAAACTATTTGTTAAATCCCAATCGAATTTTGTGTAATAATTTTGCTTTACATAATCTCTATCTTTATCTTGTAAGGAATAGGTAGTTTTATTAAAATCGTAATTTGCACCAACAGTTAAATCTACTTTATTTTTATTTTCATTACTTAAACTTAGCCCAAAGTTCCAACTTTTACTATCGGTTTCGTTATAATCATTATCAATAATTGTAGTATAATTATTGATGTTTCCTCCAAGGTTAACATTGTACCTTAAACCAATATTACTTATTTTTTTACTTAAGTTTAAATGCCCTCTATAACTTTCTCGTGATCCATAATTTTCAAACGTAGCTGTTGTTATATAATTCTCGTCTATACTTCTCTTAGAAATAATGGTATTTGTCGTTTTAGTATAACCTAAAAATGAAAAGAAACTTGTTGCTTTTTGAAACTCGTGTGAGTAAAACATTACATTAAAATTATCGTTTTTTTCAGGAGTTAGATTACTATTTCCCACAGAAATATATAGTGGATTAAAATCGTTTACAATTGGTGTAACCTGATTGGAATTAGGTAACTCGGTTTCTTTATTATATCTAAAACGAAGTCTTTTCCCTTTTTTATATTCGTAACTTACTGTTGCTCTTGGTAAAAAATTAGTGTAATTATTATTTAAAACATCAGCATTATCTACATCTAGTTCTTGCTTCATTGTTTCTAAAGACCCCGATAAATACACTTGTATTTTGTCTTGGCTAAACACATATCCCAATTGGTTATTGTAAACTCTTTTGTTATAATCTAACTGATAAATAAATGGATTTTGTGAAATTTCATTTATTGTTTTTGTTTGCTCAACACTTTCATCATTATTATTATTGTTAATACTTGAAGAAAAGCTAATTAAATGATGCTCTATAATAGGTTCCATATACCTAAAAGAAACATTGTAGTTTAACGATTTATTTTTTTCGTCTTTAGTTGTAATTTCATTAGATTCAAAAGAACTTGTTACATCAGATACGTTTGTGGAATTTTGAAAATTCATATCCTTATTATCTGAAAAAGAAATACCACTTCTTACTCTTAAATTTCTACCCTTTTCATTTAATTTTTTTCGGTAAGAAAAATTTAAGTTCCCATTATTTCTAGCATCTTCGCTACTAGTGTGTCTTTCACTAGTTGCATCTAAATTATTATCTTCATTAAAAAATGAAGTATTGCTATTGCTATCTGATTGGCGGTTATCGTTTTTAAAACTTCCTCTAAATTCTAGATATTTTCCTTCTACAGATCTATCTCTTAAACTAAAATTAACATTATGATTGTTAGAAATATTTTGACTATCATTATTTCTTTTAGAAGTAAACGACTTATCTTGTGTAAATTGCGTTCTTTTTGATTCTTCTTCCTCTTCTCTATCAGAATAACCATAGTGATAATCTAAATTAAAGTTTAGGTCTTTTTTAAACTCATAATTGTAATTTGCCCCCGCAGTTCCAGTAGTTAAAAAACCACTATTACCTCCTCTACTTCCATCGCGTCTAAAAACCGTGGCTCCAGTATTATTAATATTGTTTAGCTTCCCAAAAAGTGCTAATTGTGTATTTGCTGTAAATCTATTTAAGTCAAAATCTGAAGTATACCTATCATTGGTTCCAATTCCTGCACCTATTTTTCCAAAATATCCAGATTTTTTTCCTTCTTTTAAAACTAGATTAATTATTTTTCTTTTTTCTCCATCTTTTATACCAGTAGTTCTAGTATCATCACTTTCTTCGTCAATAATTTGAACACTTTTAATAGCATCTGCATTTAAGTTTTGGAGCGCAATAGTTTGGTCGTTATTAAAAAACTCTTTACCATCAACTAAAATTTTTGTAACATCTTCACCTTGTGCGCTTACTTTACCATCTGTTCCTATTTGAACTCCAGGTAGTTTTTTAATTAAATCACCAACATTATCATCTTGTTTTACCTTAAATGCTTTTGTATTAAAAGCAACGGTATCTTGTTTAATTTTTATTGGCACAATTGCATTAATTGTAATTTCATCTAACTGATTTACATCCTTTTTTAAAATAATTTCACCTAAATCTCGTTCATTTTTAGTAAAATTTAACGTTTGTTGATTTGCTTGATAGGTCATTAAATAAATTTGAAGCATATAAGTACCTTCTTTAAAACCAGAAATATCAAACTTTCCATCTTGTCCTGTTGATGTATATTTTATCAATAAAGAATCCGTTGGCTGAAGCAACGCAACTGAAACAAACTCTAGTGGAAGTTTATCTTCATCTAAAACAATTCCTTTAACACTTTGAGAATAAGAAATTTTAATTAAAAATAATAATACAAATAATGATAAAAGAAATTGCTTTTTATTACAATAATGATTCATAAGAGTCCGTTTTTTTAATGCTAATTGAAACAGTATTATTTTTATATCTTTAACACTGTTATGCAAGAACAAAGTTGCTTTAAAAAAGTATATTTTAGAAAAAAAAAAAGTTAAATAATGTTAACGTTTGTTAACAGTAATTTTTTATGAAACAAGCTTCATAAAAACAGTATCTTTTATTAGAAAAACAAATTACTAATAATTAACATTACAAATTTTGGTAGCTATTATGAAAACACAAAAACAATGGTTTAATGAATATGCCGAAAGTCATCAAAATAAAACCAACCAATTTATACATTATATTTGTGTGCCTTTAATATTTTTTAGTATTGTAGGATTATTAATGAGTATTCCATCAACAGTAATTGCAAATCTTATAAAAATAGACAATGTAATTATTGAGAACTGGGCTGCAGTTTTTTTAATAGCAGTACTGCTTTTTTATATAAAACTCTCGTTTTCAACCTTTCTAAAGATGTTGTTTTTTTCTTTAATTTGTTTAGTTGGTAATTATTATTTATCGGGTTTTCTTCCGTTGTTTTATAGTTCTTTGGTTATTTTTGTTGTAGCCTGGATTGGACAATTTTATGGACATAAATTAGAAGGAAAAAAACCATCTTTTTTTAAAGATTTACAGTTTTTGCTAATTGGCCCAGCCTGGGTATTTGAGAAAATTTCAAAAAAATAGATCAATTTTTATAATGAAAAAGTTTACATACATTTTTATATTACTAATTACCAGCACTTTATTTGGACAAGAAAAAGAATACCAGATCTTTAACTCAACCGTTAACTCTAAATTTGCTGAACTAGGTGTAAACTTCTTAGATGCCGAAACTATATTATTTGCTTCCTCAAAAAAAACAGAAAACGACAAAGCATTTGTTTCAAATAGAAGAGCTAAAAACCGTAATCTATTTTTAGGATTCTATTTTGGAAAGCTTAACGATAGTAGTGAAATTATTCAAACAAATACATTTTCGAGTAACGTTTTTTTCAAATTTAACGAAACTGATTTCTCTATTAGTTCAGACAGAAAAACCATCTATTTTTGTTGGAGTAATTATTATAATGACGGTACTAAATTTGCAAATGTGGAACAAACCACCATCAATCTTTTTAAGGCAGCTATTGATAGTAATTATAATTTAACCAATATTTCTCCAGTTCCATTCAACAGTAAAGAATATTCTATAAGAAATCCTTATTTAAGTAGAGATGGCTCAAAGTTATTTTTTATTTCTAATATGCCAAACGGTTATGGTAATTATGATATTTATGTTTCAAATATTTCAGAAAATGGGAATTTGAGTAAGCCTAAAAATTTAGGTGCTAACATTAATACTTCTAAAGATGATTTGTATCCATATACAGATAAGAACAACACACTTTATTTTGCTTCATACGGACATAAAGGTAAAGGAAGTTTAGATATTTTTAAAAGTGATTTTATTAATAGAAGTTATACAGAAGCTGAAAATCTACCAGAACCAATTAATTCTAAATACGATGATTTTGGTTATGTAACCAACCCATTACGCGATTCAGGTTTTTTTATTTCAAATAGAAAAAAAGGCAAAGGTGATGTAGATATTTATGGTTTCAAATTTAAGTATAAAGAGATTGAATGTACCCAATTAATTGCTGGGTTGCTTCTAAACAACACCACAAATAAACCTATTGCAAATGCAAAACTTACAATTTATAATAAAAATAAAACTGTTGACTCGTTAATAACTGCTAAAGATGGAAGCTATAATTTTAAATTAAATTGCAACGAAGCTTATAAAATTACAGCTCAAAAAGAACATTATATTTCAAACGAAATAACTTTTGAAACGGATGACAACTTAGCTACTAAAATTAATAAAAATATTGAGCTAATTGAAATTCCTTGTACGCAGCTATTAAATGGAATTGTAACTAATGCGTTTACAAAAGAATTACTTGAAAATAGCAATGTAGCACTTTATAAAAATGGTGAACTTATTTCAACTACAACTGTATTGACCAATGGTCTATATAATTTTGAACTATTTTGTAATACTGATTATATAATTAAAATTGAAAAAGAAGGCTTCTTACCTACTGAAATAAAACTTGAAACAAATGCAAATTATAATGAAGAATTAAGTAATAACATCGCTTTAAAACCACTTCCGTGTAATCAAATTGTAACTGGTATTGTTTCTAATAAGCTTACAGGTGAACCTTTAATAAATACCGACATAAAGATTTATAAAAATGATAAATTATTGTCTTCAGAAATATTGAGAAGTAGGTCTAATTTTAAAATTGATCTTGAATGTGAATCAACTTATACTATAATAGCACAAAAAGAAGGATTTTTAGATTCTGAAATTATCCTAAAAACAGACAAACAATTAAATTACACATTCACCAATAATATTAAACTTTCACCTATTGAATGTAACCAATTAATTACTGGAACCATTTTAAATAAACAAACAAACGAGCCTTTAGGCAA
>Ga0193963_1000147_pt1 | contig 36472 bp, 49 predicted proteins | sample FB_6_MG_FD_140359 | JGI IMG/M metagenome (GOLD analysis project Ga0193963, IMG submission 140359) | Microbial mat bacterial communities from the Broadkill River, Lewes, Delaware, United States - FB_6_MG | ecosystem: Environmental > Aquatic > Freshwater > River > Microbial mats | place: USA...
AATATCTTCGCCAGCTTTAACTGGCCGTGTACAGGGTGCACATCCAATACTTGGGAAGCCCTTGTCGTGAAGTTTATTATATGGAACTTTATTTTCTTTTATATAATCCCACACATCATCTTCGTTCCAGTTTATTAAAGCATTTACTTTTATTAGTTTAAAACCTTCATCGTATTCAACAAGTTTCATATCAGTTCTTGTTATACTTTGAGATGCTCTAACACCTGTAAACCAAATATCTAGACCTTTTAAAGCTCTTTTTAGAGGTTCAATTTTTCTAATCCCACAACATGTTTTTCTTTTTTCAATACTTTCATATTGACCATTTACACCTTGTGTTTTATAAAGTTCTTGAACATCATTCTCATTTGGAAAATATACATCCATTTTGATGTTATATTTTAGGTTCGTTGCATCCATTACATCATAAGTTTCTGGATGAAGTCTTCCTGTATCTAAAGTGAAAATTTTAGCGTCTTTATTTATTTTTAAAATGACATCTGTCAAGACTTGGTCTTCTGCTGCTAAACTTGAACTTAATGCTGAAGAATATTTATAATGTTTTAAAAAATATTCTATTACTTCATTTGTAGATTTATTTTTTAATTCTTCGTTTAACTTTTCTGCTATTTCTTTACTCATAATTCACCTTATATTTGATAATCATTTGCTGTTGGTTTTACTCTACCTAAATCAATTTTGTTCCATGCTCTCTCGTGAAAATAGTATAAAGCCATTTTTGTGAAAAGTTCTATTGAACCAATTGATGCTGCCATTGCTAAATTACCAGTAATAAAATATGAGATGATTATTGTATCTAGAGTTCCAATTGTTCGCCATGATATGGTCTTAACAACTGATCTATAAGCTTTTTCCTGCATTTTAATTCCCTCTCATATTTATTTGTTATACGAGAGCGAAGAGTTTTTACTCTTCGTCATAATCATATAACCCTGAACTTAAATATCTTTCACCAGTATCACATAAAATAGTTACAATTGTTTTACCTTTATTTTCAGGTCTTAATGCAACTTGTTTTGCAATATGTGCATTTGCACCAGCAGAAATACCAATTAATAAACCTTCTTTTTTAGCTAAAGCTCTAGAACTAGCTATTGCATCTTCATTTGATACTTGGATAACTTCATCATAAACTTCAGTATTTAATACATCAGGAACAAATCCTGCACCAATACCTTGAATTTTATGAGGACCTGGTTTACCACCACTTAATACAGGTGATGCTTCAGGTTCAACTGCAATAATTTGAACATTTGGATTATTTGCTTTTAATACTTCACCAACACCTGTAATTGTTCCACCTGTACCAATTGCAGCAATGAAAATATCAACTTTTCCATCTGTATCAGCTATAACTTCTTTAGCAGTTGTAAGTCTGTGAATTTCAGGATTAGCTGCATTTCCAAATTGTTGAGGAATAAATGAATTTTCTGTTTTTTCACTTAATTCAACTGCTTTATCAATAGCACCTTTCATTCCTTTTTCAGGTTCAGTAAGTACTAAATCAGCACCTAAAGCTTTTAATAATCTTCTTCTTTCAATACTCATAGATGAAGGCATAGTAAGAATTAATTTAATTCCTAAAGCTGCACAAACACCAGCTAGTGCAATACCTGTATTTCCAGATGTTGGCTCGATTACTGTTGTATCTTTATTAATTAAACCTTGCTCTAAAGCAGAGTTAATCATATTTGTTCCAATTCTATCTTTTACAGAATGTGATGGATTCATAAATTCACACTTTCCTAAAACAGTTGCTCCACTTTGCTCACTTGCACCTTGTAATTTTACTAGAGGTGTATTACCTATTAATTCTGTTATGTTATTTGCATATTTCATTTTATTTTCCTTTATATACTGTAATGTAAAAATTCGTTATATTTATCTTGATAATCATCTAGCTTTGCTAAGTTCATATCAAATAACTTTTTCATATTTTGTTTTGATTCATCAAAAAAGATATTTAATATAGGGTTTGATGTTTTTGCATCAACTACATTTATATCACCTTCAAGCGCAACTAAAATATCTAATACTTTTATATCTTCTGGCGCATGGGCTAAGATATAACCACCTTTTGCTCCTCTAATACTTTTTACAAGTTCAGCTCGTCTTAACTTACTTAATAGTTGTTCTAAGTAATTTTGAGGAATATTAGCATTTGATGATATCTCCTTAATTTGCATTGGAGTTTTTTTATCATGTTTGCTAAGTTCGTACATGGCGGTTAAACCATATACACCTTTTGTTGAAATTAGTGGCATCTATATATCCTCTAGTTTAAAGCTTGAGTTAAGTCTTCAATTAAATCAACAGTGTTTTCTAAACCAATAGAAAGTCTAATCGTAACTGGTTTAACACCAACTTTTGTTAACTCTTCTTCTGTTAATTGAGAGTGAGTTGTAGATGCAGGATGAACAATAAGTGATTTACTGTCTCCAATATTTACAACAACACTAAATAGTTTTGCACTATCAATTACTCTTTTTGCTTCTTCATAAGATTCAACATCAAAAGAAATTAATCCAGATGCTTTTCCACCTTTAAAATATTTTTGAGCTTTGTCATAAAATGTATCAGTTTTTAAACCTGGATAATTAACCGCTTTTACTTTTGGATGTGCTTCTAAAAACTCTGCAATTTCTAAAGCATTATCAGAATGTTTATCAACTCTTAAAGCTAATGTTTCTAATGTTTGAATTAGTAACCATGAGTTTAATGGAGTTTGAACAGCACCAATATCTCTTGCTAATGATAATCTAGCTCTTAAACAAAAGTTTGGAAGAGGAACATCTGTATAAACTAAGCCATGATAAGAAGCATCAGGAGTTGTAAAGTCTGAATATCTATTTTCATTTGCTTTAAAAAATTCTGCTAAACCATCTCTTTCAACAATAATTCCACCAATTACAGTACCTTGACCATTTGTATATTTTGAAGTTGAATGAACAACAACATCAACACCCCATTTGATTGGGTTAAATAAAGCAGCAGTTGCTACTGTATTATCACAAATAGTTAAAACACCATGTCTTTGTGCAATTTCAACTATCTTTTCCACGTCTGCAACTGCAATTTGTGGGTTTGATAATGATTCAAAGAATACAGCTTTTGTATTTTCATCTATTTGTTCTTCTAAATTGGAAGCATCTTCACTTCTAAATATTTTAGCTTCAATTCCAAATCTTTTAATAGTATGAGTTAGTAATGTAACTGCACCACCATATAACTTGTCAGAGATTAAAATATTATCACCAGCTTTAGCAACATTTGCTATTGCATAAAAGATTGCAGTTTGTCCACTTGAAACACATAAAGCTGCTGCTCCACCCTCAAGCTGAGCAAATCTTTGTTCTAATACATCTGTTGTAGGATTATTTAATCTTGTGTAAATTGGTCCTAATTCTTTTAAAGCAAATAAATTTGCAGCATGTTCAGCATCTCTAAAGGCATATGCAGTAGTTTGAGCAATTGGCACAGACATTGAACCATAACCTTCTTTTTTATTATAGCCTCCGTGAACTGCAATTGTTTCGTTTTGCATTTTGTAAATCCTTTTTTGTTTTATTTATGGTGAAATTATAGAATTTTTTTATTTTAATGTCAAGTGATTTAATCATATTTAATTAAATAAAGCCTATTAAAATACTTGTATTTATTAATTTATATTAATAAAAGAGAAAAAAAATTATTTTATAAAACATTATAAAGTCCTATTTTAAGACATATATAGATACTTTAAAAATTTTATAAATTAATCATGATTAAAAAACAAAGAATTTTAAAATTTGTTAGAATTATTTCAAAATATTAGTAGTTGATTAAATTACTATGGATTTATAATTAAGATTTTTGTATAAAAAAGCTATACTTTAAGAGAATAAAAGGTTAGAAATTATGAAAAAGAATGTATTTGAAAATATTATAATAGATAAAAGCAAAGAACAATTTTTCCAATTATTTAAAAATGATAATATAAAAATAGAAAAGATTGTTTCAAATGGACAAAGTTCACCAATTAATTTTTGGTATGAGCAAAAAGAAAATGAATTTGTTTTAATACTAAAAGGCAATGCAATTTTAGAATATGAAAATAATGAGCTAGTTTTAAATGAGGGAGATTATATAAATATTCCTGCTTTTACAAAACATAGGGTAAAATACACAAATAAAAATGAGCCAACTATTTGGCTTGCGATATTCTACTAAAGTAGGGGTTATCAAGTGCGAAGTTTTTTAATTTTGATTTTAATGACAAGTTTTTTATCTGCAAATGAAGTAGGTGCAATTGATTTAACAATGACATGGGTAGGGTTTCTAGTTCTTTTTGTATTTGTAGTTGCTTATTATTTTATTGCTAATGAAGAAAAATATAAAATAGATAAATCAGTACCTGCACTTTTTGTAGGAATAGTCTCTTTTTTATTAATAGCGGTTTATTATTATATAAATGATTTAAATATTCATGCTGTTCATGATGAAGCAGAAAGTGTTATTTTAGAAATTGCCGAGATAATTTTCTTTCTTTTTGTGGCAATGACATATATTGAATCACTTATACATATGGGAGTTTTTGATACTTTAAAATATAAGCTTATTTCAAAAGGCTATTCTTATCGAAAGCTATTTTGGCTAACAGGATTTTTGGCATTTTTTATCTCACCTCTTGCTGATAACTTAACAACTGCACTTATTCTTTCAACTGTTTTAATTACAATTGAAAAAACAAAAAAAGAGTTTTTAGTCCCAGGTGCTATAAATATAGTAGTTGCTGCAAATGCAGGTGGAGCTTGGTCTCCTTTTGGTGATATCACAACACTTATGGCTTGGACATCTGGAAAAGGGCATTTTGTTGATTTCTTATATTTATTTCCTTCTTCAATTTTAGGATATTTAGTAACAGCTTTTTTACTTTCTAGAGTTGTTCCAAATACAAAACCAGATTTTGATCCTATAAATGAGGAAAAACCCCAAATGAGAGAAGGTGCTGTTAGTGTAATTTATTTAGGTGTTTTCACTATTCTTTGTGCAGTTTTATCTCATCAGGTTTTAGATTTTCCTGCTATGTGGGGAATGATGTTTGGTCTAGTTCTTTTAAAACTTCATGCTTTTAGACTTGCAAAAAAATTTGGTAAGGACTATTTTGATGTTTTTGAATCTATGTCCAAAATTGAAAATAATACTTTAATGTTCTTCTTTGGTATTTTAGCCGCTGTTGGGGCTTTATATTTTATAGGGTGGCTTGATTTAGCTGCTGTAATTTATAAACCTGAATATTTAGGTCCTATTTTATCAAATATAAGTATTGGTTTCCTTTCTGCAGTTATTGATAATGTTCCTGTTATGTCTGCAGTTTTAAAAGCAAATCCTGATATGGATTTATCAAATTGGATGCTAGTTACGTTGACAGCTGGTATTGGTGGTTCTTTAATATCTTTTGGTAGTGCAGCTGGTGTTGGAGTTATGGGAAAACTTCCAGGTATTTACACTTTTAGTTCTCATTTTAAATATGCTTGGACAATTTTACTTGGATATTTTGTATCAATAGCAATTTGGTATTTACAGTTTCAAGTTTTAGGATTAAATTGAGTATAATCTTAAAAAATACAGAATCCTAAAACAAGGTTGGTTTTGAAAATAGCAATAATAGGAGCAGGGGCTGCTGGAATAATAGCAGCAATAACTGCTAAAAGATTAAACAAAGATATTCAAGTTGATTTATTTGATGCAAATAAAGGTATTGGTAAAAAGATACTAGCAAGTGGAAATGGAAGATGCAATATCTCAAATAGTGATGTAACACCTAAAAACTATTTAGGAGAAAACCCTGATTTTACATCTTATGCTTTAAAAGAATTTGATTTTAAAGCTTTTGAAAAGTTTTGTAAATCAATTGGCTTATTATTAGATATTAAAGAAACAAACAAAGTATATCCATTATCAAATGAAGCTAAATCAGTTACAAGACTACTTGAACTAACACTTGATTCTTTAGACGTTAAAGTGTATCTAGACTCATTAATAAAAGATATAGATAAAGAGAATGAAAAGTTTTCAATCAAAACTGAACAAAGAGAGTTTGTAGGGTATGATAAAGTTCTTATATCAAATGGTCTAGGAGCAGCACCACAACTAAATGCAAATGAAAGTGGGCTAGACTTCGCCTCAAAGTTTGAACATAGTTTCAATCCCACTTATCCATCGCTTGTTGGACTTCATACGGATGTAAACTATCACTCTCGTATGCAAGGAGTTAAAAAAGAGTGTAATGTATCACTATATATAAATGGACAGTTAGAACAAGAGATATTTGGAGATGTATTATTTACAAAATATGGTGTTTCAGGTTTTGCTATTTTAGATATCTCACAAGTAGCTGCATATAATCTTAGCATCTACCAAGATGTAAAAATAGCAGTTAATTTCTTCCCAAAACTTCATAGAAATGATTTGGCAGATCAAATACAAAGTTTGTTTAAAACAGCACCAAAGCAAAAAGCACTAGATATTTTAACTGGAATGATATCAAATAAAATAGCTCCAGTTTTACTAGAAATCTGTAAAATACCAGAAGATACAAAAGCTGAAAATGTAAACGCAAAACAAATCAAAGCTATTTCATATCAATTAAACCAATGGAAACTAAAAATCACAGATACTCAAGGCTTTGGCCATGCGGAAGCTAGTGGTGGTGGAGTAAGAACAGATGAGGTAGACAATAGAACTTATGAAAGCAAGAAATGTAAGAACTTATATTTTGCAGGTGAGGTTTTAGATATTGTTGGAAATAGGGGTGGATTTAATCTGCAGTTTGCTTGGGCAAGTGGTTACTTAGCTGGAAAAGCATTGGTTAGAAAATAAATCGTAACTTTTGGTAAATTTCGGCGTTATCGTCGAAATTGAAATAGTCACATACTAGAAGTATGCTCCCACTTCAATTTCTCCTCTGGCCTTGAACTTTATCAAAATTTACGATTTTAAAAAGGAATGAAATGATTTATAAATATAGAGAGTTCGGAGAATATACTGATAAAATAATATTAAATTCAGAGTTATTCTTTGCAACTTATAATAGTTTTAATGACCCTTTTGATTGTAATTTAGATGTAAATTCTTATAATAATGATGAATTTGATAGTTATATTGATGATTTTTGTGAAAGTTATCCTCAGACTAAAAGTACATTATTAAAGGGTCAAAGTAAAAAAGAATTTAGAGAAGTAATAAAAAGTAAACTAGAAGAGTTTAAGAGTCATACGGGCATATTATCTATGAGTAGAAAAAATAAGAATATTTTAATGTGGTCACATTATTCAGATCATCATAAAGGCTTATGTTTGGTTTTGAAAAAATGATATTTGAAGGCGCTAAAGGTCAAAAAGTTGATTATGCTAAAAAAAATAAATATGATTTAATCTCTTATTTAGATGATTCTGGTGAAGAATTAAAAAGAGTATTCATGTCTAAATCAAAGTATTGGAAATACGAGAAAGAGTTTAGATTTATAGAATTAGGGCATACTGGTGTTAAGAAATATAATAAAAATAAATTAAAACAAATAATATTTGGGTGTAAAGCTGATGATACAAATATCAAGAAAATTATTCAATTATGTCAAATAAATGGCTTTGAACATGTAAAGTTTAAAAAAGCAAAACTAATTCCAGGAAAATTTGCATTAGATTTTGATGATATAGATAAAGATTTATATTTAAATCAAGGTTTAGAAGGTTTGGGTTCACTGAACTAAACTAGTGTAATATTTTTATTTGACAAATGTAAAACTATTATATTTAATATAGTAAAACAAAAGGATAGATATGAATACTTTATCATCTTTAGAAAACAACAAGTTGGATTACGTGTTCCAAAGTATTTACTTGATGAGATAGATGAGTTTACAAAAACTTTTTCTGTTAATAGAAGTGAAGTTATAATAGAAGCTATAAAGTCTTACGTTAAATTCTGGGGACATGATACTAAATTATAATACTAAAACTTTAATAAACATCATCATGTGTTCCAATATCAACTAAGATTATTTCACCATCTCTAATAATAAAATCAATAATAATTCTATATTCCATATTTATAGAAATTGAATAAAACTCTGCTAATCGTCCTTTTAGTTTATGAATTCTTAGGCTTGGGTGATAAGGGTCTTGTTCTAATATAAATAAACATTTTGAATACCTATCCAACATATTTGGATGTTTTTTAAAAAACTTTTTTAGTTTCTTTTTATACTCATCACTTATTAGTAGTTTATAACTCATTTTTTAGTTCTTCAATATGCTCTCTGGCACTTTGCGTTTTATAATTACCTTTTTCAATATCTTGCATCGTTTTTAAGTATGCTAAATCTAGTTCATTTGCTCTTAATTCTTTATATCTTTCAATATCAATAACAACAAATTTATTTTTTCCTCTAACATTTATAACTAATTCATCAAATTTATCAAGAAGCGTTGCAAATATTGAAACACCTTTTGTTTTTACTTCATTTGCATTAATTACCATTATCGTATCCTTAATAGTACTTTTAAGAGTATTATAGTTTAAATACTTAAACTTGTCAACTATTGTATATTTTACAAAAGGATAGATATGAATACTTTATCATCTTTCAAATTCCGGGGACACGGTACTAATTATCTATAAACATCTTTTCTATGAGAAACTCTTAAAACCAAAATCACTAGTTTGTTATTAATTTTTTCATAAATAACTCTATATGTTCTAAGTCTTAATCTATAAAGACCTTTAAATTCACCTTTTAAAGCTTTTATTTTACTTACTTTGATTAACTCTTTTTCATATTCTTCATCAAAATTATTGATAAAACTTTCCAATTCATCTAAAATAAAATTTCTTGTAGATTTATCTAAAGATAAAATATCCTTAGAAGCCTTTTTATCAATATCTAAACTATACTGACTCATTAGATAATTTTCTCATTTGGCTTAAACTTATAGTTTCATTTTTTTCCATACTTCTTTTCTTTGCAATTTGTAAATCTAAATGGTCAAAATAAAATTCTAATGCTTGACTAACTAAAGCACTTTTATTTTGACTTAAATCTTCTGCAAATTGAGTAACTTCATCTGCTAAGTTTTGTGGTACTGAAATCAACATCTTTTTATTTTTAGTTGTTATCATCTGATATCCTTTTATATATCTATAAGTATATCTTTAAAGATATAAATTGATTCTTAAATAATTTTTTTACATTTACTTCAATTTATACCTTGTTTTATAAATCAACAGCGTAAGATTTCAATGTCTCTAAATCAATGAGTTCTAAAATACGTTCATGAGTAGAATGTATAAATATTTTAGGTGCTTTACCTTCTTGATGTGCTTTGATAAAACTATATCCACCTAAACACCAACTCTCACCTGGTTTAACACCTGGGAAATTATATTCAGGTATTGGAGTTGAAAGATCATTACCCGCTTTTTTAGAATATTCTAAAAACTCTTTAGTTGCATAAATACAAACAGCATGAACTCCATCATTATCTTCTCCCGAGAAACAACAACCATCACGATAATATCCTGTAAGTGGATTTACACTACATGGTTCTAATGGCTCACCTAGTACATTTAACTTCTTTTTCATATTTTTCCTTACTTTGTAATAATAAAAGCATTGTATCAAATTTCTTTAGTATTTTATTAACAGCAACCCTCACTAGGTTTTGCTATAGAAAAAGCTGGTTTTTTATCATCATTAAATGTTGGAGTACAGCACTGGCTATGTTCATTTCCTCCATATAATTCTACATCATTCATTGAATGATAGTTTTCCCAGATTAGACCACTTGGGTCATTTATCCAGTATTTATTTGATTCTTTATAACAGCATATTGCACCAACTTCTTCTTTACCTTTGATTCCAGCATCTTCAAAACTTTTTTGTGCATTACTTAATGCTTCGTCACTTTCGTATTGAATTCCTAAGTGATTAAGGCCTTTTTCTTCACCTTTTGTTGATATTGCAAAGTTTACAGATATATCTTCTAGTAACCATTGTGCATAGTCTTCTTTTACTTTAGTAGGTTTTGCATCAAATTGTATATTATAAAAATGTATGCTTTCTTCTAAGTTATCAACTGTAATATGCATATGTAATCTTTTTTTATTATTCATTTCTATCTCCTTTTCTAGTTTGTAAATTTATAATCTCAAAATCAATGAACATCCTACTTAAATATCAATTTAAGTACGATGTTATTTTAAATATTATTTAAGTGAAAATTTAAACATACTTTCCATGTTTATAGTTTCATCTCTTCCATAAACTATAATATCTTTATCTACTGTTATTTTTTTATCAGAGATTTTATTTGGATAGTCTACATATTGTAAGATATGCTTAATACAATTTATTCTAGCTCTTTTTTTATCATCACTTTTAATAATTGTCCATGGAGCATCTTCTGTATGAGTTGCACTTAACATCATAAATTTAGCAAGTGTATATTCATCCCATAATCTTTGAGATTCTTTATCTACAGGGCTTAACTTATATTGTTTTAAAGGATCTGTTTCTCTTTCTTTAAATCTTCTGCTTTGTTCTTCTTTTGAAACAGAGAAGTAAAATTTAAAGATTTGGATTCCTTCATCAACAATCATTTTTTCAAAAGCAGGAGCATCTTTTAAAAACTTATGGTGTTCTCTTTCTGTACAAAATCCCATAACAGGTTCAACCATAGAACGGTTATACCAAGACCTATCAAATAATACTAATTCTCCCGCACTAGGAAGATGTTTTACATATCTTTGAAAGTACCATTGTGTTGATTCTTCAATTGATGGTTTTTCTAAAGCTACTACTCTTGCACCCCTTGGATTTAAATGCTCAGTAATTCTTTTTATTGTTCCACCTTTTCCCGCTGCATCTCTACCTTCAAAAATCATAAGAACCTTTAATCCAGCATCTTTTATATGATTTTGGAATTTAAGAAGCTCTACTTGTAATCTTCTTAATTCTTTTTCATAAGCTAGCTTTTCATTTTTTACCCAAATTTGAGTTTTACCTTCATTTTTCTTAGCTTCTTCAACTTTTAATTCGTTTTTCATGAGTCTCCTTAGTTCGTAAATTTTCCACAACTGATTCGTTGAGCATCCATTATTTCTATTTCTCTTGCACCAGAAATCACAATATCAGGGTCAAGAAGATAATCAAGATTTTCATCTCTATTTGCATAATCTACAGAACCTAAGATTACTTTTAATGATTCTATTCTAGCTTTTTGCTTATCATCTGATCGTATAACAGTCCAAGGTGCATTATGTGAATTTGTGTGTTTTAGCATTTGATATTTAGAATTTGTAAAGTCATCCCATCTTTCTTGTGCTTGCATATCAATTTCACTTAATTTCCATTGTCTTAAAGGATCAGTTTTTCTTCTCTCAAATCTTCTTGCTTGTTCTGCTTTTGTAACACTATAATAAAGTTTTACAAAAATAATACCTTGTGTTGTAAGATCTTTTTCAAAGCTTGAAACACCTGACATAAAGTCATCATACTCTTTTTGAGTACAGAAATTAAATACAGATTCAACCATAGCTCTGTTGTACCAAGATCTATCAAATAGTACTATTTCTCCTGCTCTTGGGAAATGTTGTATATATTTTTGATAGAACCATTGAGTTCTTTGCTCTTCAGTTGGTTTCCCTAATGCTACAACTCTATAATGCTTTTCATCCATATATCTAGTAACTCTTCTAATAGTACCACCTTTTCCAGCAGCATCTCTTCCTTCAAAAAGTATTATCATTTTTTGATTTGTCTCTTCTAAATGCTTTTGTAGTTTTATTAACTCAGCTTGGTAAGGTTTTAATCTTTTTTCATCATCTCTTTTTTTCTTTGCTTTACTGTCCGTAGCTTTCTCTTCTTTTTGGCTTTTGTAAAAGTTTACTAATTCTTCTAGAGATATTTTTTCTCCATCAATTTCGATTAATTCTTGAGTATTTTTTTCCATTTCCATCCTTTTTATTTAATTGGTTTATTTTTCTGAGATTAGTTTATGAAGTAGTTTTCTAGCTTTTTTTAGGTGAATTGATACTATTTCATACTCTTCTTCTAAGAGTTTTTTTCTTTTTTTACTAATCTTTTTATTTAAAGATTTCTTGATTTGCCTTTTTTTATTATCTAAATTTTTGATTATCTTTTTTAATGTTTTCTTTTTTTTAGTAGTTTCCATAACTTCTAATCCCAAAAACTCTGTAACTTTAGTAATAAATTTTTTAGCACTCATTATTCGTCCTTTTTATTTAAAATTTTGTGTACATCTTCATCATCAATTAATAAATCATTATTTTCACGATTGTATAAAATCTCTGCCATAGAGATTAGTTTTTTACTTATATCAAAAGCATAAGAGCTATCATTCATAAGTGAAGTTGCCATTTTATTTGTAATTAGACCATTTCTAATCAAATTATCCAAAGTGCCATTTGAAATAAAGTCGTATTTTTGTGCATGAAGTTTTACTTTTGAAAGTAACACTAAAACTTTTTCTTCTTCTTGTGTATTAGAAATAATATCAATACTTCTAAGTAGTGATACCAAATCTTTTCTCATATTTCTATACTCTTCTCTAATATGCCCATTTTTATCATTTGAGTATAAAACTAAATTTTTTTGAAGATGTTTTGTATCTTTTATTGCTTCAACTATAGCTTTATTTGCAAGTTTCAATCTAAATAATTGATCTATTTCTTCAGGTGTCATATTAGTTTGTGCTCTAGCAGAGAAGTCGATAATCTCTCCATAAATACCTTTTATTTTTCTATTATAAAAATTATCTATGTCAATCTTTACATTAATAAACTTTTCTTCAACAACTTCATCAAGTGGCATAGTAGATAGAATATTTCTTCTTTTTACATTTATTCCATGTGCAATTATTTCAAATGCATTTTCATATAAATGAAATGTCTCTCTTTTTATAGCTGCCATTGCAGTTGAAGGTAGCTCTAAAACGGAATCATTTAAAAATTTTGCATTGTCAATATCTTTATCAATATCTTCTTTTGGTGATTTAAGTGTTGATTCTAAAAATATAACAAGTTTTGGAATAAATGGAATCATTACAACTACACCAATTGTATTAAATATTGTGTGGAAAACTGCTAGTTTTAAACTATAGTCATCATTTGCAATTCCTACATATGAACTTATATAATTAACTGAAAACATTATTTGATATATAAAGATAATAGCAATTAGTCCTGTAACCATATTAAATATTAAATGTGCTCCTGCAAGCCTTTTTCCTTCAATATTTGAACTCATTGCACCAATAATTGCAGTAATTGTGGTACCTACATTAGCACCAATTGCAAGAGCAAGTGCATTTTCATAAGATATTTGTCCTACTGATAAAGCAGTAATTATAAGAACAAGTGTTGCATGAGATGATTGCATTACAACTGTTGCAAAAATTCCAATACCTGTAAAAATAAACAGACCTTTTAATCCAGTAACTGAAAAAGCAGTTAAATTTATAGTACTTTTAAAAGCTTCAAATCCTTCTTTCATATAATGAATTCCTAAAAATAAGAAACCTAGTCCTGCTAAAATATATCCAAACCCTTTTAATGATTTAGATTTTTGAAATATTAAAATTACACCAAATACAAGCATAGGCATTGCATAGGCTGCAATATTTACTTTTAAACCAAATCCAGCAACAAGCCAAGCCCCAGTTGTTGTACCAATATTTGCTCCAAAAACTATTCCTATGCCTTGAGCAAGTCCTATAAGACCAGCTCCAAGAAAAGAGATAGTTAGAACTGAAACAAGTGAGCTTGATTGCATCACAGTAGTAGCAAGAACTCCAAATCCAATACTCTTATAAAGTTTATCAGTAGACTTTCGTAAGATCTTTTCTAAACCACCTCCTGAAAAAGCTTTAAATCCTTCTTCTAAAGATAACATCCCAAATAAGAAAATAGCAACACCTGCTGAAATTTCTTTAAAATCTGAACTAACCCAGAATCCATATGCAAGAATTAATAGTATGAAAGGTAGTAAAAATCTTCTTAACATTATAAAACAATACCTCTAATCATAAAGTATACCATTGCAGATAATACAGCAGCAGCTGGAACAGTAATGATCCAAGCTGCTACGATTTTTTTAATTGCATTTCTTTTTACATATTGTACTTTTTGAGCTGTTTTTAGATTTTTCTTTGCTTCTCTTAGTTTTTCTTCTTCTTCATCTACTTTTTTATATAGCTCAACAATTGTTTCATAATCATCTTTTTTCTTATTTTTTTTCTTTCCTAAGTGTTTAAGTTGAGCTTGAAATGCTCTTAAAACTTTTTTCTCATCTTCAACTACTTCTTGACCAATTGCAATTACATCTTTTTTCTCAGTAGTATCTAAATACTCTCTTAAAAAACCTACACCAAAAATACCACCAACTGCAATATGTGTAGAAGATACTGGAAGTCCTAATTGTGATGCAATAATTACAGTAATAGATGCAGCAATCGCAACAGAAAAAGCTCTCATTTGATCTAACTCAGTTATTTCAGAACCAACTGTTCTAATTAGCTTTGGACCATATAAAGCAAGACCAAGAGCAATACCTAAAGCACCAACTGCCATAACCCATAAAGGGATACCTGCATTTGACGAAATACCACCTGTCATAACAGCATCATTAATAGCCGCTAAGGGTCCAATTGCATTTGCAACATCATTTGCACCGTGTGCAAAAGATAAAAGTGCAGCTGCAAAAATAAGAGGAACTGTAAACATAGAATTTATACCAGCTCTACTATTTTCAACATTATGAGCTTTTTTAGATAAAAGTGCTTTTACAAAAATATAAACTGCTATTGCAACTATAAGACCTAGTATCGCTGCAATTAAAAATGAAGGTTTTTTAGCATCTGGTAGAAATATTAATATATCAACAATATGTGGCCAAACTTTTTTTAATCCTTTAAGTATTAAGTATGTAACAAATGCCCAAGACATGATACTTACAAAAATAGGTACCCATTTTTTAGCTGCTTCAATTTTGTTTTCTTTATACACCATAGAACGCTTAATAGAATATAAAAATGCAGCAGCTATAACTCCTCCTAATATAGGTGAGATAATCCACGATGCAGCAATTTTAACCATTGTTCCCCAAGCAACTATAGAAAAACCAGCAGCTGCAATACCTGCACCCATGACACCTCCAACAATAGAGTGAGTTGTTGATACAGGAGCTTTAATCATAGTTGCAAAATTTAGCCATAAAGCAGCAGATAAAAGTGCAGCCATCATTGCCCAAATAAAAGATTCTGTATCAGTGCCAAATGCATCAATATCAATAATCCCCTTTTTGATTGTATTTACAACTTCTCCCCCAGCAATTAAAGCACCAGCTGCTTCAAAAATAGCTGCAATTATAATAGCACCACCCATAGTAAGTGCTTTAGAACCAACAGCAGGACCTACATTATTGGCAACATCATTAGCACCTATATTCATAGCCATATAAGCACCAAAAAGTGCTGCTATCCCTAAGAACATATTATTTGGAACGCCACCTGAACTTAAAAAACTATAGGTTAAAACAGCAACCATAAAGAATAATGCAAATCCTAATCTTAGAAAGTCAACACCACTACTTTTTATTGCTTCTTTTTCCATTTTTTTTACAGTTTGTATTTCCATTCTCTACCTTTGTAATCATATTGTTATTAGGTTTTCTTATATATATTATAGAGCAAAGTAGATAAATAAACAAGCGATAAAATAGTACTTTTTAATGATTATCACAATAAAAAATTACTATTTTATATAATAAAGTTTTATGAAGTTTTAAAATTTAATTATTTAGAAGATTTACAGATATATGACTAGATTTGTGTGGAATAATTATTCAATTATTCCACTCATGCAAGTAACTTCAAGACCTTCATTTCTCCAAGCTTTTACAATTTCAAGTAAGCCAATACTATCACTAGGCATATGAGGTGCAATGATTATATTTCCTATATTTTGTTCTGAAACTGCTTTTTTTACATCTTCAGGAACATGCATAGCTATAATAGTTCCAACACCTGCTTCAAAGTATGATTTATATACATCAACTCCACCATTAGTTCCTCCCGCCATTAAAACTTCTATTTTTCCTGCATAATCACTAGCACTTCCAACTCTAATAACAGGTTGTGCAACTTTTCCTATGTAATATTCCCATGAGTTTAATTCTTCTATAATATCTTGAAGTTTAGTTTTTGGTTTAGTTTTAAAAGCTTTATCAAGTCTTGATTGAACTATTTCTTCTGTTATAAAATCAGCAGGAATATGGATATTTAAATAGGGCATTTTCATTAATCTTGCAGCTGAGCTAACTCTATCATAATTAAAAGCATGACTTCCTAGTTCTACATTTTGTTGTTTCTTTCTTAGTGCTTTTTGAGCCTTGTTTATTGGAACTCCAGCTTTTACCATTCTATCAATCTGTACATCCATAACTTTGGCAAAGTCAACTATACAAGAATCTGCTTTTGGGTGATGAGATACTACACAATCAAAACCCATTTGCTGTGCTAAAAGTAATTCAGGAGTTTCCATATCTATACCAATAAGTACTTTTTTGATATTTTTACCCTCAACAATAATATTTGTATCATAAGGGATAGAGTCTAATTTCGCAAGTTTTAGCGTAGTGTTCATTAAGTTTGTTGTATTCATATTATTACCAATTTTAGTTTTTATGAATCATAACATTTATTTGTTTTAAATAGAAGATTATTTTAGAATATCAAACCCAAAAAGGGTTTGATAAAAGAATTAGTTTCCTAATAGTTTTGTAGCCGTATCCATTAAAGATGAGTTAGAAGTTGCTGCTTTTGCAGCTTCAGTACTTACTTGATCTTTTGCATCATTAGCAGCACCTTCTAAACCTTCACTAGATTTTTGAGCACAAATATTAATAGCTTTAGCCATCATTCCATCATCAGTAATTCCTACAAATGATTTATAAGTAGATGCTTGAGTACATAAAGTTTTAGCTTGTTCAGCTGTTGCTGGACTTTTTGCTTTTACTATATCAGTTAATTGTTTTCCAATACTTTCGGCACTAATACCTAAGGCACCACCAACTGAACTAGCAGCAGATTTTATATCAAATGCAAAAGTTGTTGAGATTATTAAAGCTGAAGCTAAAATGATTTTTTTCATATATATCCTTTTAAAATAATAGTTGGATTATATACTAAGTATACTTATTTTTTAAAATAATTAAATTTTTAATTAATTTAAAATTTAATTCCATTTCTTCTATTTTAGAAGCTTTAATCTTTTCATATTTTTTACCTTTGTAGGTAAAACTTACATAGTTTTTATCATTGATTGCTTTTTGTAAAAATCTTAATTGAATATCCATTTTTGATTATAACAAGAAGGTATTTATATTAAAGTCACTTTGAAGCTAATAGTAAATTAATTCAGCTAGAATTCGTTTTTAACACAATTTGACAACTTATAGGAAACTTTTTGAACTTAAAACTAATATCAATGGCATTTTATGCTACATATCTTACAAATAAATTTGGATTTTTACTAAAAAATGAAAAATATAAAGACAAAAAAATGCTTCTTAGAGAAGAATACACTAAGACTTTATTTAAGAAATTAAAATTAAAAGTAAATGTAATAAATAAAGAAAAACTACCCCACGATGGAAAATACTTACTTATTTCAAATCATAGAAGTATTGTAGACCCTTTGATTATTGAAACTGCACTAAAAGATACAAAAATAAGAGGTTTTTGGATTGCTAAAAAAGAGCTATACAACTCTTTTTTCTTTGGTATGTTTACAAGAAATGCTGGCTCAATTCTTTTAGATAGAGAAGCTAAAAATATGGCACCATTTTTTAAAAATATAAAAGAAGTTGTAAAAGATGAAAACTCTATTTATATCTTTCCTGAAGGTACTAGAAACAAAGAGAATACTGCTCTTTCTAGTTTTAAAGAAGGTGCTAGGATTATTGCTTTAAAAAATAGACTTTCAATCTTACCAGTTTATATAAAAACAAATGCAAATGAAGTATTAAAAGATGCTATTAATAATAGAACAGATGAACTTACTATTGATATACAAATAGGTGATTTAATAGACTATAAAGATAAAACTTCACTAGAAGAAAATTATAGAAAAATATTTGATTTATAAATTTGTAAAAGTGATTAAAACTTTTGCAACTATATGAACTTCTTCTTGCTTATATACTAAGTGAGAGAAATCAGGATTTATTGAATAAAAACTTTTGCTTTTTAAACTATATTTCTTTACCCACATTTTATTTTCATAATAAACTAAATAAATCTTTTCCTCTTCTAAGGTTTTATTTGATAAATCAGCTACTATTACTGCTTTATGGTTTATTACAGGTTGCATTGACTTTCCATCCACTAGTAAAGCAAATAAAGATTCTTCCTTAAAATGACTATTAAGTAGATGTTTAGAAAAGGTTAATTTTTTTATTTTCTTATCATCAAATACATCTGTATATTCTAAGTTTATAATTGACATATGATTACCTTTGTTTTTTAAGTTTTTCGATAATTTTTTTTGTAAAAAGTAAACATAAGTATATCTATATATTATTTAGATAAAATTCATTTTTAAAAAATATTAATAATTTATTTAAGCAGAGTAAAAAAGGATAATAATGAGTCAAGAAAATATAGAAGAAGCACAAACAGCAAGTCAAAAAAAGTTAGTTCAAGATGAGTTTAATGTAAATGTAGCATTTTATATTCATTTAAAAGCATTTAATGATAATACTAGAAAAGAGTTAAAACAAAGAATTAAAGAAGTATTTTTCTTTTCAAAAGGTGTTCATTGGAAGTTTGATAGTTTTGGAATAGAAAAAGCAGGTTCAAGAGGTACAGATATTTTAGGATATTTTGTTTTTAGAACTTCAAATGTAGAGAAACTTAAAAAACTATTTTTATCAGAGTTTAAAGATTATGATAATGCTTCAAAAATTACATGTTCTGTAGCAAAATATGAAAAGATTAGTGAGACATTTTTCGAATTAGAATTTTAAAAATATTAATACTGCGTTAATACTTGTATGTTAAAATTTTAACATACAAGGAGCTTATTATGAGCCTTAAAAAAATCACTTCATTATCGATGCTTTTATCGATGTTAGTTATGACATACACAGGTATAATTCTTTTTATTAGTCCACATGGACGTATTGCAAATTGGACAAATTGGGAATTATTAGGTTTATCAAAAGAACAATATGCACAACTGCATTCTACTTTTATGGTTATATTTATACTAGGTGCTACTTTACATGTATATTATAACTTTAAGCCAATCACTAGTTATTTAAAAAATAAGTCAAAAGAGTTTGTGTTTCTTACTAAAGATATGTTGGTTGCAAGTATTTTATTTGTTCTTTTTATTTTTGGAACACTTTATGGAATATCTCCTTTTTCTAATTTTCTTAATTTTGGAGATGATTTTAAGTCTTCTTGGGAAAAAGATTATGGAACAGCTCCATATTTTCATGCAGAATTATCATCAATCAAAAGTTTTTCAAAAAAATTATCTTATGATTTAGAAAAAGTAGAAGAGATTTTAAATAGTTATAATATAAAGTTTAAAACAGAACAAACACTCTCTTTTGTAGCAAAAACAAATGGAGTAAGTCCAAATTTTATTTATAAGTTACTTCAAAAAAATCTACAAAAAGCAGTAAATCATGATATTCCTCTAACAGGACTTGGTAAAAAAACCATTAAAGAAGTAGCAAGTACATTAAACCTTAAAAGTGAAGAGTTTATAGTAAAGCTAAGAGCTATAGGCTTAGATGCCAAAGAAGAAGACAAGTTTAGAAAAGTTGCAGAAGAAAATGACTTAGGACCTATAGATGTACTTAAAAAGCTAGGCTTTAAAAAGTAAATCTATAAGATGTTAACTTTTTTACTCTTTATACATACGCATTATTAAAAATGCTAAAAATGAAATAATAGAAATACTAAGAGCAATTGGAAAAAATGTCACACTATGAAATGATAGTGCAATTGATGAGATAATTGCTCCTAATCCAAATTGTAAAACTCCAACAACTCCAGAAGCAACTCCTGCATTTTTTGGGAAGTGTTCTAAAGTTAAAGCCATACAATTTCCAAAAATAAATGCCATCATACTCATATAAGAAGCTAGTAAAATTACAATTAAAATTATACTAATATCTTCATAATTTAAAAGAAATATAAGTCCTGAAATAACTTGTACTAAAAGAGCAACTTTTACAAGATCTGATGATTTTGAGCTTTTAAGTAGATTTACATTTACTTTTATCATTAGCATTAGCACTATAAAATTTATTCCAAAAAAGAATGGAAAAAAATCAGTTGAAATTTTAAAATGTTCAATATAGATAAAAGATGACTTTGCAATGATTATAAAAAAACCACCAAAACTAAAACCTAAAGTTAACATCGCTTTTAGGGCATTTTTATGACTTAGTACTAATTTAAACGATTCTAGTATATTTTGTTTACTATATGTATAACTCTCTTCTAAATCTCTATAAACAAAGAAAGCTACAATTAACGCATAAAGAGTTAAAAATATAAATACAGCTTCCCAAGCAAAGAAATGAATAATAAAAGCACCAATAGCAGGAGCTAAAAGAGGAGCTAAACTTCTTACCATTCCAATTAGTGAGAAAACTTTTGCAGCTTCAGCTCCATGAAATCTATCTCTAACAGCAGCAGCTGCATTTACTACAACAATACCTCCAAAGAAGGCCTCAATAAATCTGTAAACCCATAGTTCATAAATACTAGAACTAAAGATAATTACAAAACTAAATAATGCATAACCTAAAAGGCCAAATACAGAACTCATCTTTCTTCCATATTTATCAGATAGTGGTCCTCCAAATACTTGCCCAATTGAAAAACCAATTAAAAAGATAGATAAAGAAAGCTCAACTTTGTGAATACTTACATCAAAAGATTTTGCAATATTAGGAATGGAAGGTAAGTAAGTATCAACACCCATAGGTGCAACTGATGATAAAACCGATAATAAAATAATAAGATATATATGATTTATTGGCTTTTTCATCTATTTTTCTACACTTAAATTTATTTTTTCAAGAAGTTCTATTAGTTTAAGAGCTTCTTCTTTTTCTAAGTTAGAGAATAAATCTTTCCTAAACTCTTGAACACTTTTTTGACTCTTTTCTAAAATCTTTTCACCCATAGTTGTTAGTTTAATAAGATTTGTTCTTTTATCAATTGCTTCTTTTTGAATAAAACCTTTTTTCTCTAAAGCAGAAAGAGTTCTACTTATTGTAGTTTTGTCTTTTGCTAAAATATTTGCAATTTTTGTCTGATTTACATCTTTTTCAAACTTTATAATTTCTAGTGTAGCTCTTTGTTCGGGAGCTATTTTATATTCATTAAGTATGTTATTAAACTTATTGTTTATTTTGTTTGCAGTTTGGTTTATTTTAAAACCAATAGAATTTTTTAATTCATATGCCATGATAATCCTTTAATTGTATATGCAATAGTTGCATATGCAACCTTTTAAAAAGATTAAATCCCTTTTATCTAAAAGTTCAAAATAAACAAAAAATATTTTTATTTTTTGTTTACAATCTTTAAAATATCCAAAGGATGTTTTACTAAAAAATCAGCACCATTATTTAAAAGCTCTTCTTCATCTCTAAAGCCCCATAAAACACCAATAGCTTTCATATTTGCATTTTTTGCAGTTTGCATATCTACCATTGTATCACCTACAAAATAAACTTCCTCACAAGGAGTTTCAAGTCTTTTAGCTATATTTATTGCAGCTAGTGGGTCTGGTTTTTTAGGAATTTCTTCTTTTTGACCATGAATTTCTTGAATATTGTATTTTGAAAATAAGTTATTTGCATATTGAACTGTAAATTTATGAGGTTTATTTGATAAAATTCCTATTTTAAAATCTAGTTTTTCTAACTCATCTAAAAGTTCATAAATTCCTTCATAAGGTAAAGTTCTTTTATGAAGTTTTTGATCATATACTTCTTTAAATCTTAAAGTCACTTCATTTTTTATTTCTTGAGAAATTTCTTTATCAAGTGCGTTATCAACAAGTATACTAATTCCCCCACCTACAAAATATTTGTATTCTTCTATTTCATAATATGGTAAATTTAACTCTTTTAAAACTTGATTCATACATACTGCAATATCTTCTAAAGAATCTATAAGTGTTCCATCTAAATCAAATATTATTACTTTATTACCAGCCACCACTAGCACCTCCTCCTCCAAAGCCGCCACCGCCGCTTGAAAATCCACCACTTGAAGAGCTAAAACCACCGCCTCCAAAGCCACCATTATATCCTGAACCATAAGTTGAAAATGTATTCTTAGAGCTTCTTCTAATCTTATCAAAATCAACTTTTTTCATATTTAAAAATGAAATAATAAAAACTACAACAAAAGCAAGTAGAGCTACCACTAAATTATATGATGTAAACTCTGTACTAAAAGCATAAGCAAAGAAAGCAGAAAATGAACTAAATAATGAAGATTGGCTTGTCTTGTAAAGCATTTTATGACCTAATTTCTTTGAAATATTTGTAAATATCATTGAAACAAAGATAATTATAAAGAAAAGTATTGGTAATAGTTCACTTGAAGAACTGTTGTTATTTACTTCTTTGTCTTGAATATATTCACCTTTAATAGCTAAGATTATTTTATTAACAGCTTTGTAAATTCCTTCATAATATTGATTTTGTCTAAACTTAGGTTTTAATGTATATTCAATAATTTCATAAGATATTTTATCGGTTAAAGCACCTTCTAAACCATAACCAACTTCGATACGAAGTTTTCTATCATTTAAAGAGATCACTAATAAGACACCATTATCTTTATCTTTTTGTCCTATACCCCAATATCTGCCAAGTTGATATGAGTACTCAGCTATTTCATAGCCATCAAGAGAGTTTAGAGTTACTACTACTATTTGATTAGATGTTTTTTCTTCTTGTTTTTTTAGTACAGTAGTAAGTGTTTCTTTTTGACTTTGTGTTAAAAGATTTACAGTATCAACTACACGACCTGAAAGTTGTGGGAAAGAAGTTGTAATATCTGCAAAAGAAAAACTAAAAATTAAAAGAAGAGTTAATGATATTTTTTTTATATTCACTGTTTATCCTAACTCAATAACATCATTTGTTAATTCATTTTCATCATTATCTTGAATAGGGAATTCTTGAATTAACTTTTGGCTACAAGATTGAATAGCTTTTAAGTATCCATTTGATAATTGATTGTTTTTTACATCAGCTATAAAAGTATCAACTATTTCTTGAAAATATTCATTTGAAATCTTAGAACTTATTGTATCATCTGCAATAATTTCAACATACTTCTCATCTAAACTAACAAAAAACATCAAAGTTTGATTTGTTTTAGTTCTATTTAAACCTAGATTTGAAAACTGTTTATTTGCATACTCTTTTGCAATATTGTATTTATAAGCTTTTGGAAGTATTAGCACAATAATATTGTCAAACTTTTCTAAAAGTAAATACAAAATTAAAAAGGTAAATAGTTGTATTTCAACAAGTAGTAAGGAAGATATTTGTGTAAAAATTACAAGTAAAATAGATAAAAAAGCGAGAATAGAAATACTTAGAAGAGAAGATATATATTTATAACTTGCACTTCTTTTAGTAACCACTGCAACTAATTCAGCTGAACTTTGTTGCTCTAGATTTTCTATTTCTTTTGATATTTCTTGCTTTTCTTTATCATTTAAATACATACTAAAATGATACTTTTGGAGCTTCTTGCTCTGCTTGGCTTGCTTTAAATGTTTCTTTAACAATTGCACTTGGATGTGCGATTGCTGCAACTAATTTACCAGGCATTGTTCTTAATTCGATATTGTAGTTTTTAACAGAAGTTATAAAATCTTTTCTAGCAACTGTAATTCTATTTTCAGTACCTTCAAGTTGTGATTGTAAAGCTTTGAAGTTTTCATTTGCTTTTAAATCAGGATATTTTTCAACAACTAACATAAGTTTTGATAAAGCACTAGATAATCTAGCTTGAGCTTGAGAAAATTGTTGCATAGCAGCAGGATTATTTAAAGTAGCTGCAGTTACATTGATTTGTGATACTTTACTTCTAGCTTCTGTAACTTCTACAAAAGTGTTTTTTTCATGTTCTGCATAAGCTTTTACAGTAGAAACTAAGTTTGGTATTAAATCACCTCTTCTTTTATATTGGTTTTGAACTTGAGACCATTTCTCTTTTACATCTTCATCTAATTTGGGAATATTATTGTAGTTATTAATTATTAAATAAACTATTGGAACAACTATTACAACGATTAGAATAAGTAGAATTCTTTTCATATTAGACCTCTTTTTAAGTTAAAGCAATAGTATAAAAAATATGATTAATATAATATAAAGCATTACTTTTAGATACTTGTACTATTATAAAGTAAATAGTTAAAATTTAATAAAGGAATACGAATAGGAAAAGTAGGAGTTTGTTTATCAACTTTAGGCCCAGGTGCTACAAACTTTGCAACAAGTGCAGCTTATGCACAGTCTTATGGAGCAAATGGTTATAGACCAAGTACAGTAAAAGAGTTTGAAGAAGCTTTAGAAAAATGTGTAAATTCTGAAGGTGTTCATTTAATTGATTTAGCAGTTGACTACTCTTTAAATTATGCAATTTTAAATGATTTATTAGCAAAAAAAGAGTGTTTAATATAGAGATTTTAAAGAAAAAGTAAAAGGAAAATTATGGATACAATAAAAGTAACATCACCATTTGATGGAAAAATAGTAGGAACAGTTAAGTTTAGTTCATATGAGGAAGTTGAAAGTGCAATTGACTTAGCGCATAATACATACTTAGATACGCAAAATTATTTACCAAAATATAAAAGAATAGAGATTTTAGGAAATGTGATGAAGATTATGTCTTCACAAGTAGAAGAGCTTACTATTCTTTGTGCAAGTGAAGGAGGAAAACCATATATAGATTCAAAAGTAGAAATTCAAAGAGCTATTAATGGTATTAAAATTGCAATTGAGCATTTAGGAGCATATGAAGGTAAAGAAATAGCTATGGGCCATACACTTTCAAGTGCAAATAGAATGGCTTATACTTTTAAAGAACCAATTGGAGTAGTAGCTGCAATTTCAGCTTTTAATCATCCTTTTAATCTAGCAGTTCATCAAGTTATTCCTGCTCTTGCAGTTGGTTGTCCAGTTATAATAAAACCAGCAACACAAACTCCAATGAGTGCAATAAGATTAGTTGAAATATTAGAAGAAGCAGGTCTTCCAAAAGGTTGGGCACAAGCTGTTGTTTGTGATAGGAAAGCTGGTGAGTTATTAGCAACTTCTACTAAAACTAATTTCTTAACATTTATAGGTTCAGCAGCAGTTGGTTGGTACTTAAACTCAAAAGTAAGTCCAGGTACAAGAGTTGCCTTAGAACATGGTGGAGTTGCCCCTGTTATTGTTGAGCGTGATGCCAATATTGATGATATGATTCCAGCACTTGCAAAAGGTGGATTTTATCATGCAGGACAAGTTTGTGTATCTGTTCAAAGAGTGTATGTACATGAATCAATTTGTGATGAAGTATCAAGTAAATTAACTCAAGCTGCAAAAAAACTAGTGGTTGGTGACCAATTAGATCCAAAAACAGAAGTTGGGCCTTTAATTAATAATGATGAAGTAAATAGAGTTGAACAATGGGTTAATGAAGCTGTTGATAAAGGTGCTAAAATTTTAACTGGTGGAAAAAGAATAAATGAATCTTGTTATGAAGCAACTGTAATATTAAATGCTTCAGATGATGCTATTATATCTCAAAAAGAAGTATTTGGACCAGTTGTATGTATTTATTCATATAAGACACTAGATGAAGCAATAACTAGAGCTAACTCTTTAGATGTATCTTTCCAAGCTGCTGTATTTACTAAAAATATTGATATAGCTTTAAACTCAGTAAAAAGATTAAATGCAACTGCTGTAATGGTAAATGACCATACTGCATTTAGAGTTGATTGGATGCCATTTGGAGGAGCTAGAGTTTCTGGACTTGGTATGGGTGGAATAGTTCATGCTATGGAAGAGATGTCAAACGAAAAAATGATGGTTATTAAATCACCTATTTTATAAGGATAAAAATGAATTGGGAAGATTTTTTTAAAGAAGAAGAATCAAAAGAATATTATATTAATTTGATGAAAAGTATTAATAAAGCATATACTAAAACTACAGTTTTTCCTCCTAAGGAGAAGATTTTTAACGCATTTGATTTAACACCTATGTCAAATTTAAAAGTAGTTCTTTTAGGACAAGACCCCTATCACTCAGCAGGTCAAGCCCAAGGTTTAGCTTTCTCAACTCCATGTGATGTGAAAAACCCACCTTCAATGAGAAATATATTAAAAGAGATTTCAAGTGATTTAAATAAAAAATCAACATGTGAAGATGGGGATTTAAATCCTTGGGCAAAAGATGGAGTATTACTAATAAATGCTATTTTAACAGTAGAAGAAGCAAAACCTAAATCGCACCATAAATTAGGATGGGAAAAGTTCACTGACAACTTAATCAAATTTATTTCTTTAAATACTAAAGATATAATTTTTATATTATGGGGTGCTAGTGCTATTAAAAAAGAGAAAATTATTGATACCTCTAAACATTATATTTTAAAAGGTGTTCATCCAAGCCCTTTATCTTCATATAGAGGTTTCTTTGGATGTAAGCATTTTTCTAAAACAAATGATATTTTAAAGCAGTTAGGAAAAGCTGAGGTTAGATGGTAAAATTAAGAGAATATACTCTTAATTTTATTTTTCATTTTCGTAAGACTTAATTTAATTGCTGCATACTTCATAACTTTTGCAATATTCTTCCATCTAGATTTTTCATAACAAGGAGATGGACAAGTCCTACATCTAGGTTTTATTTCGTGAGGACATTGATCTAATCTTTCAAAAGAGTAATTTATAGCTTCATGACACTCTTCACAAAGTAATAAATCAAGTGTAAACTTCTTATCTTTATATTCTAAATTTACTGTTTTTTGTATTTGGTTTTCATGTTTATCCTTACAATATACTTCAAAGAATTTTTTTAAAGTATTGATTTCTATTTCAAATTTTTCTTTTGTCATGTTGAATAATACCTTTATTTTCATATTTAAGGCAAAAATTGTCTTATTTAAATTTGTTTTTAATATTTTTACATAAAATACGTTTATATACATTGACAAAAGTCAATATAAAAGAGAGTAAATATGGGAATAAATGGATTAGAAGATTACTATTTTTTTAGTTTTTTAAAAGAAGATGAATTAAGAAGACTAAAAGAAATATCAGTAAAAAAGCGTTATAGAAAAAATGAAATACTATTTTATAAAGGTGACCAGCCAAAGTTTCTTCACTTACTAATAAAAGGTGTTGTAAAACTATATACTCATGATCATAAAGATAATGAAGTTATTATACATAATCTAATGGCACCATCACTAATAGCAGAAATTGCAAATTATGATGAAGCAAAATTTCCTGCAAATTGTGCTTTTGAAACAGATGCAGAAGTTTTATTGATTGATTATGAAAAGTTTAAAGTAGAGTTTTTATTGAAACCTGAAATATCAATGTTTTTTATTAAATCTTTAACAAAAAAGATTAAAGCATTGGAGAGTTTTATTTCATATAATATTAGCTCAAATAGTAGTGAAAAGATTGCGAAGTTTTTATTGGATAATGAAACAATTTTAATAAACTTAAAACAAGTAAAAATTGCACAAATATTAAATATTACTCCTGAAACATTTTCAAGAAAAATTTCTAAACTAAAAAAAGATGGAATAATTGAAAATGAAAAAGGTTATATAAAAATTTTGGACCATGAAAATCTAAAATATTTAATAAACGAATAAAGAGAAAAGCTTAGTCTTCTCTTTTTAGTTTATATAATAATCCATATATATTTGTTGTATGAATTTTAGTTACTTGCATAAAAATAAAAGCAACAACTACGACATTTAAATGTATTAATGCTTCTGCAAATGGAAAAGCTATAAAGATTATCCCAACTATTAATATAAACAATGGTTTAGCAAACTTAATAAGTGATTCTGTTTTTATAAGTTTTAATTTATACTCATCCTCATTTTTTGTAATAAATGCTTTATCTTCATCACTTAAATCATTTGTAATATGTAGTTTTTCTAAACCTTGGATTACATCCATATTTTTTTTGTATTGTAAATATCTATAAAATAAGATACCTAAGATAACAATTGATGCAAAATTTGAGATTAATTGCAGGGGTATTTGGTTTAACATTTAGTTCCTTTAATATTGTATATGTATAACACTATTGTATAATTTCAAAAATCACTTTAGGATTGAAAATCTCTGATTCATTTATCATCTATACTTTATTAATTACTTTAACTATAACACTTTATGTATGTTATATTTTCTTTTGGAAAAAAGATAATTGTAATTATACAAAAGATAACTTATTAAATACTCAAAACCCATGGTATTGGGAATGGGATAAGGAAAATATCAAGACTTTACATAGCAAATGCTCAAAATGTGAGAATTTATTAGTTTATGATGAAAATAAATATAATTCAAGAGTATTCTTTTATTGTCCAAGTTGTAATAGTCAAGAAATGGCAATAAAAGGTGGAAATTATGAATACTCTCAATTCATAATTGAACGTGAAATAAAAAGAAAAGCAAAAATCGGAAAATATAAGAAACTTAACTAATACACAATTTATACATAATTACAAAATAAAATTAAAGATATTTAATTCTAATTAGATATAATAAATTAAATTATTTTAAGGAAAGAGAAAATGAAGAAAATTATTGTCTTACTAATGTTAAGTGTTTCATTTATATTTGCAGCTGTTAATTTACAAACTGCATCAAAGAATGAGCTTATGAGTATAAAAGGTATTGGACCAGTTAAAGCTGAGCAAATAATTAAGTACAGAAAATCAAACAAGATTAAAAGTGCAGATGATTTAAAAAATATAAAAGGTTTCGGACCTGGCATTATTTCAAATGTAAAAGGGAATAAAACTGTTTCAAAAGTGAAGATGGCTGAAAAGAGAAAAACATCTAAAATTGAAGATAAAAGAAAATCTCAAATTTCAAAAGCTAAAAAATCTACTATGACAAAAGATGAATTAAAAGCTAAAAAGAAAGAGATTAATAAGAAAGCAAAAGCTAAAAAAGCTAAAGTAGCTAAGAAAAAAGAAGATATTCTAACTAAATAATAAATCTTTGTAGGCATATGTCTACAAAGCTTTTACTCAATTTATGCTAATATTTCCTAAAATATTTTAGGAGTCTTATTTTGAAGATACCTCCAAATAGTGAATGTCCTTGCGGCTCGCTAAAAAAATACAAGAAATGTTGTAAAGTTTTTCATGACGGTTCTAATGCAAAAACAGCAGAAGAATTAATGCGCTCAAGATTTACTGCTTATATATTAAACGATGCTAATTACATAATTAAAACAACTCATAGTGATAATCAAGACTATACCTTAAACATTGATAGCTGGAAAAAAGATATTATAAATTTTAGTGATTATACAGATTTTATAAAATTAGAAATATATGAAAGTATTGAAGATAAAAAAGAGAGTTTTGTAAAGTTTAGAGCAACTTTACAACAAGATAATTTAGATGCCTCTTTTACTGAAAATAGTAGGTTTTTAAAAGTGAATAATAAATGGTTCTATGTTGATGGAACTTTTACAGAATAAGGAAAAAAATGAAAATATTATTTTCACCAAGTGAAGCAAAATATAAAGATGGTAATGATATAAAATTTACAAAAGAAAATTTTATTTTTCCAGAGTTATTTAAATATAGAGAAGAAATGATAAATAAGTACCAATCTTTTATAAACAATGCAAGTAATAATGAAATAGCAAAATTAATAGGTACAAAAAAACAAGATGTAATAGATTATTATTCAAGTGATATTTTTACTAGAAATACTAAAAAAGTTATTCAAAGATATGATGGTGTTGCTTATGATTATGTAAAATATGATGAATTATCAGATTTAGAAAAAAAGTATATTGATGAAAATGTTATAATATTTTCAAATCTTTTTGGGCCAATATTGGCAGGAGATACAGGACTTCCTGACTATAAATTAAAGCAAGGTGAAAAGCTAGATAACTTAGCTGTAGAGGTTTTTTATAAAGAACATTTCTCAAAAACTTTAGATGAATATTTAGAAGATGAAGATATTTTAGATTTACGTGCAGGGTTTTATGAAAAATTTTATAAGTTGAGTAAACCTTATACAACAATGAAATTTATAAAAGACGGAAAAGTTGTAAGTCATTGGGCTAAGGCATATAGAGGTATAATATTAAATAAAATATCTAAAAATAATATTAAAACTACTCAAGAACTAATGAAATTAGAAATTAATAATTTAAGTATAAGTGAAATAAAAGTTCAAAAACTAAAAACGGAAATAGTTTATAATATTATTTAGTATGTAATTGTAAAAGGGTAGTATTTATGAATAATATTTTAGAAAGTGTAACAATACTTTATGTTGAAGCAAATGAAGGTTTACGAAAAAAGTTAATTACTATTTTAGAAAAAGTATTAAAAAAAGTTTATGTATCTAATGATGGACTTGAAGCATTATCAATGTACAAACAAGATAAAGATTCTATTGATTTAATACTTACAAGCATAAATATCCCTGGAATAAATGGCGTAGATTTATTAAAAGAAGTTAGAAAAATTGACAAAACTATACCTTTTATGATTAATACAAGGCATACTCAAACAGAACTTCTACTTGAAGCAATTGAGTGTGATGTAACTGAATATATATCTAAGTCATTAGGAACAAAAGAACTACTATTTAAAATAGCCAATAGGTGTCATGATAGGTTTTCTTATAGAAAGATGGCTGCACAAGATGAAGAAATGACTAGATATCTTGATGCTTTAAACCAAGTTGCAATTGTTTCTAAAACAGATCTAAAAGGTAATATCACTTATGTAAACAAGATATTTTGTGAAGTTGCTCAATACAAAGAAGAAGAACTACTTGGTAAACCTCATAATATTGTAAGACATCCAGATATGCCAAAGGCTTCATTTAAAGAATTATGGGATACTATTCAAGCTGGTAAAAGATGGCAAGGAAAGGTTAAAAATAAAGCAAAAGATGGAAGTCCATATTTTATTAATGCAACAATTTTCCCTCAATATGATGAAACAGGAAAAAATATAATAGGATATATTGGGATTAGATTTTTAACAACAGATGATGAAAATGAAAAAAGAGAATTTAAGAAAAAAGTAATTGTTAATTTACAAGATAGTAGAAAAAAACAATTAGAACTAACGAATAAGAATAATAAATTAGAATTAGATTTAAAAGACTCTTATGAAAGAATAAACGATTTAGAAAAATATATTCTTAGTCTTCAATCTTCATTAGAAGATTGTCAAGCTAAAAATATTAGTAAAGAAAGACAATTACATCATTATGAAAAACAAATGCATAATATTGATGAAAGTTATTTAGAGAAAATGAAAACGAAAAGAAATGAAGTTAAAGGTCGACTTGATAATATTCATGACTTGAAACTTGATAAAGATATTCTAATTAAAAAGAATAATGAACTAAATGAAAAAATAGAAGAGCTAAAAACAAGCATTTTAAATTCAAAATTAAAAGATGAAAGTCAAAGAAAAAGAATACGTGATTTAACTGATATAGTTCAAGACCTAGAGAAAAAAATAAGAGATCTAGAGAATTAGATTAAAAACAGTGTTAGTAGTGCTATAAGAGCAAAGATGGCACTATAAATGAATAAATATTCACCATATAGAAAACCTGCAACTAAAGCACCAATAAATCCACCTAATCCATAAGCTACACCATACATAAACTGTTGAGCTAATTTTTTATTCTCATAAAGTGTATATAAATATATGATAACAGTACTGTGGTATAAACCAAAAGAAAAAGCATGCAGACTTTGTGAGAAAAATGTAATACTTAATGAATCTGGATATAAATATAATAGTAACCATCTAAAAATTGTAATACTTATGCATATTTTTAAAATATTTAAAAGATTGTTCTTAAGAAGTGGAGCTTGATAATAGAGCATCAAAATTTCACAAACTACAGCAAAAGACCAAAGATATGAAGTCATCTCTAAACTTATACCATTTTGCGTTTCATAAATAGTAAAGAAGTTATAAAATCCTCCAAAACTCACTTGCATAAAAAATAAACTAAGCCAAAATGGCCAGTATTTAAGAAAAGAAAAACTTTCTGTTTCTTCATCTTTTTTCTTATAATTAATATCATATTTAAGTAATAGTAGGGCAAAAATTACAGTTAAAATATTTGTAGCTAGATAATAATGTAAAGCAATTTTTGGTTCACTCAAAAACTTTGCTAATATTAATGAGATTAACATAAAGCCAATAGAACCATAAAGTCTAGACTTCCCATATCTTTCTTTACCTAAATTTTTTAAGGCTGTAACTTCTAAATATGGTAATATCAAAGATAGACAAACCCCTAATACTGCATTATTTATCATAAAAGCATAAAAATTATTAATTGTAATATAAAACATTAAGGATGTTAAAATAGATAAGAATAGAGCATTTTTGAATACTCTTTGATTTAAGATAATGTGTTTTAAAAATAAAAAGGGAGTAGCAAATCTCATTAGAGGAGCAAGTGCGAAAATAATACCAATTTCAAAAGCATTGTATCCAATATCATGAAGTACTTTTGGCATAAAAATTACGTATACACCAACAGCTGCAAAATAAAAAAAATAAAATGCAGAGAGATTGAAGAATAGCATTATTCGTGAACAATAATTGTTCTAGAAATTAAATCCTGAAATGTTTTTTTATCTTTTCTAAAAAATGGTAAAAAGAGTAAGAAGAATGATACAACTGCAAATAAAGTCGCTGTGTATCTAACAAGTGATTGAAGTAAAGATATTCTGCCTTTACTTAAAGTATCAACAATTTTTAAATCATAAGCTTTAAGTCCTGGAGTTTGACTTTTCACAAACCAGAAAAATATTATTAGAATAAGATGAACAACAAAAATTATTGACCAACCTTTTATTCTATCTTCTGAAAAAGCTTCACCACTACCCATTATTAAATATATTACAATATAAAGAATCGGAGTAGTGATTAAGAAAGTATCAGTTAAGAAAGCTCTTAATCTAACAGATAGTGGAGAAGATTCAATTTGAATATTTTCTTCTTTAATAGAAGTAGTTTTTTTACTACTACTTTTATTTTGTTTTGTATCTCTCCATCTAGCCATTAATATTAATTACCTCTTGAACCTGGTTTATATGCGATATCTTTAAAGTCACACTCTTCTGGAGAGTACATTTTAAAAGTAAAATCTTCAAGTGCGAATAAAGGTTTATCAAGTGGTAATTTACAATTATCTTGAACTTCTAAATCACTCCCAACTCTTGAACAAAAACCTCTATTAGCAAGTGCTGCATATGCAACGATATTTCCACCATCTTTTTCAACTTGTTTAGCAGCTTCTAAAGCAGATCCACCAGTTGTGATAATATCTTCACAAATTATATAGTTTTCAGCTTCACTAACTTCAAAACCTCTTCTAATAGTCATTTCACCATCAACTCTTTCAGCAAAAATAAATCTTACATCTAAAGCAGTTGCTAGTGCAAAACCAGCAATTAATCCACCAAGTGCAGGTGAACAAACCGCATCAACTTTTATACCTGATTCTTTAATCTGTTCTGCTAAAGCTTCTGCTAATAATTTAGCAGTTTTTGGATCTTCTAAAACTTTTGCTGATTGTAAATAAAAGTTTGAATAATTACCTGAACTTAATTTAAAATGTCCTTCTAATAAGGCATTTGCATCTTTATATATTTGTTCTACGTTCATCATTAAACCGTTAAAATTTCTTGTTCTTTTGTTTTAAAAGTGTCATCTGCTTTAGCTACAAAAGAATCTGTAATTTTTTGAATTTCATCTTGAGCTTTTTTGCTCTCATCGTCAGTAATCTCTTTGTCTTTGTGTAAAACTTTTATTTTATCATTTGCAGATTTTCTGATATTTCTGATTGCAACTTTTGCATTATCAGTCATAACTTTAGCACCTTTAGCACTCTCTTTTCTTTGGTCAACTGTCATTGGTGGAAAGAATAATTTGATTACTTCCCCATCATTATTTGGATTAACACCAATGTTAGCATTTTGAATAGCTTTTTCAATGTCACCTAAAAGATTTTTTTCCCATGGATTTACAACAATAGTAGTAGCATCAGCAGCTAAAACAGAACCTACTTGATTTAAATCTGTTGGAGTTCCATAATAATCTACTTTTACACCATCTAAAACAGTAGTTGTAACTTTTCCTGTTCTTAGTGTTTTATAATCTCTTTTTAAAGCCTCAATAGACTTTTCCATATGATCTTTTGTTTCAGCGTTAAGCTCTTCTAACATTAATTCCCCTTTATTTATTACAAAGTTTATGTTTTTGTTTAATTTGCGTGTATTATACCATTTTTAACTTTGATATCTTTGCTTCAATGAAGGCTAAATCTGTAATTTTGAACTTTTTTTAATATTTAATTATTGTCGATAAATGAAGATGAAGTATTGGGGATACAAAGTAGAAAGAAATATTAGATATTTCTTTTCTCCTTTGAGTTATTTAGCTGCAGGTACGCTTGGTACTGGAGCTGAAGTTGGAGCTGCTGGAGCTTGCTCAGTTGTAGGAACTGGCATAGATGGAATTAATGTTTCTGTTTTTACATTATCAATCGCACTCTCATTTCTTTTTTCATTATACATATAACCTAAAACTATTGTGTTAATAACGAAGATTAAGCCTATTGCCATTGTTGCTTTAGTTAAAAAATTACCTGGCCCTTTAGCACCAAATAATGATTCATTACTTCCGCTGTAAGCTCCAAGACCAATACTTGAACTTTTTTGAAGTAAGATTATTATTGTTAATAAAATTGCTAAAACAAATTGAACTACCAAAAGTGTAGATGTCATTATCTATTTCCTTTTTGAAAAATGGGATATATTTTATCTAAAACTTATTAAGAAAAAGTTAAAATAAATTTAGCTTCGAACTAAACATTAAAAAAAAGAGTAAAATTGTCAGTAGAAAACGAATTTTCAAAGTACGCAAATGAATACAATAATCACAATATTATTCAACAACTTATAGCAAAATCATTAGTTAGAGAATTAAAGTCTAAACCTAAAAAAATCCTTGAATTAGGTTGTGGTTCAGGTCAAGTATTTTCTCATATTTCCTGGTCAATAGATTTTTATAAAGCTATAGACTTTTCGAAAGAAATGTGTCAACTACACCCAATAGATAGCAATGTTGAAGTTAAATGTTTTGATTTTGATACAGATGAATTTTTAGATGAAATTAAAAATGATTCTTATGATATAGTTCTTTCTTCATCTGCTTTACAATGGTCAAAAGATTTAGATAAAATAGTTAAAAATCTTTCTTTAATAACAAATGAAATTAATGCAGTTTTATTTACTTCAAATACATTTAAAACAATACAAACTATAACAAATACAAAATCACCAATTTTAGAAGAAATACAGATTAAAAAAGCTTTTTCTAATTATTTTATTTGTGAATTTGAGACAATTATGTATAAATTAGAATTTAAAAATAAAAAAGATTTATTTAATTATATAAAAAAATCAGGTGTAAGCGGTGGATCTAATAGTTTGGATTTTAAAAAAGCGAAAAAGTTATATAAAGAGTATAAATTAAATTATTTAGAATTTGAAGTTATATTTATTAAAACACTTTCTAAAGTATAAAGTTCATATCTAATATATTTAAAGTTCTCACTGTCATTTACAGATATTAGTTTACAAAACTCTTCGAGAACTCTTGAGCTTTCTTGAGCTCTTTTAAAGTTAGCAATTAGAATTGAGTATAGGTCCTCTCTATTTTGTTCACTTTTAATTGATTCTCTTAAAACATCATTTTTAACATCTCTAGTTTCTAACATTTTAGTATATATATCTATTCTTGATAAGTGTCGTAAATTTTTAAGTTTTAAAGCAGTTTGTTTGTCATTGTATATGTATCTAAAAATATCTTCAACTACACGAATTCCTTCACGCAATCTATTTAAATTAGCATCGATGAGTCTTAAGTTATTTGATTTCATATAGATTAAGTAGCGTAAACTAACTCCAAGAGGAGTTAGTTTTAGTCATCACTACTATTCATAATTCCTAAAATTTGTAATAATGAAATAAACAAGTTAAAGAAATCTAAGTATAAAGATAAAG
>Ga0193963_1000152_pt1 | contig 35504 bp, 33 predicted proteins | sample FB_6_MG_FD_140359 | JGI IMG/M metagenome (GOLD analysis project Ga0193963, IMG submission 140359) | Microbial mat bacterial communities from the Broadkill River, Lewes, Delaware, United States - FB_6_MG | ecosystem: Environmental > Aquatic > Freshwater > River > Microbial mats | place: USA...
CTCATTTCTTTCATCTTTCCACAAGTCATATTTCCTTCAGGACATGCTCCAGAAACACAAGAAGGACCTGCGTTTTTAAATAAACTAGGAGCAACTTTCTTTGCTTCATCTAACATTTGATTAGCCATTTCTCTAATCTCCCATTGTGCTCTATTACAACATCTTACATTGAAAAAATGTTTCAAACTTCTAGCATTCATCGTTATCATTATCTTCGTTTCGCAGGCATTAGGCAAAACATATCTAGCGTCTTCAAACGCCTTCTTTTTAATAGCGTTTTTATCTGATTTTTTTACTTCATTTATATCATTAATTTCGTTATTTGCCATAAATTCTATAATATGACCTTCAAATAATTTATCCGCTAATAATTCATATGTTTTTTGGTCATCTTCCATGGCCTTAACATATAACTTTTCAGCCTCCAAATTATTTTTTATTTCAGGAGGAATAATATAATCGAACTCACCTTCTGAAACATATCTTTGAGATCTCTGAGAATAACTAGCTAATCTGTGTCTAACTAACTGATGTGTAAGAACCCTTGAAATTCCTTCAACAGCAAACGAAAAACTAACATGTTCAATCGGAGATTCATGTCCAATTTCCATTAATTTATCTAAAAACTTCTCTGTTTTTTCATCTGTCAAATTATTCATCAACTCTTCTGCCCCAAGTTTTGAATAACATAATTTTGCCGAAGCTGCTACCATTTTTTCAGGATTTTCTGTATGTGCTACCAAAGTTACTTTCAATTTTGCTTCTTTCATCTATATCTCTCCTATTATTTAAAATGTCACCATAAATCTAATTTTATTCCCATCATCTAACAATTTTGCTGTGATTTTACCCTTATGACTTTCAACTATAGCTCTTGCTACTGATAAACCAATACCGTAACCCTCTATTTGATTATTATGAGATTCATCACCTCTATAAAATCTATCAAACAAATTGTCTGTTTTTTCTTCTGATAATCCTTTACATGTATTTGTTACGGTAATATAAGTTGTTCTTCTAATTTTATATAACTTTATATCAATATCTGTATCTTCTAATGCATATTTAGTTGCATTTTCAATCAAAAGAGATAATAATTCATCCAACTTATCTCTAACACCAAACATAGATATATTTTCTTCTACTTGCCAAGTCATAGTCTTGTTTTTTTGCTCTGCAAGAACTTTAAATTCTTCACAACTAGACTTAACTAACATACTAAGATCAACTTCTTCATTTATTTTCTTATCTTTAGGAATTTCTTCCATGTTGGCTAATTTTAGTAAATTTTTAATCAATCCATCTAATCTATAAACTTGATCCTTAATTCCTTCTGTCCATTCATTTTCTCCATCAATAATTTCCATAACATCTACATTAGCAGAAATAACAGCTAATGGTGTTTTTATTTCATGACCAGCATCAGCTACAAATTGTCTCTGTCTATCCATATTATCTACATATGGCTTAATGGCCTTATCAGAAAGTTTTCTAACTATTATAAATAACAGTGCAAGTCCACCAATTGCTATGAAAAAAGTTGATGTCATAACCATTTTTGTTACGTCAAACAAAGTTCTTCCGTTTACAAATACTACAGTTGTTATATTTCCTTCTGTTTTCTTCACATATTTGTAGTGATTCAAGAATCCCTTGTCCCATCTACTTTTAAGTGCATACTGTCCATATGACAACGCCTCATCATATGAAATTTCAGCTATGCTATCCAAATTAATTTTTTTTACCTCTTCATTATCATATTGAATACTAAAAAATCTAGTTTCAAACCTGCTCTCAGCAGATATTTCAAATCCTAAATTTTTATTTTCAAAATAGAACTCCTTTGGAAAAGCACCCTCATTATCAAGTAAGAAAGTTGCTATATTGTTGAGTTGACTATTAATTGTACTATATACAGTTATATTTATAACCATGCTTATTGCAAAAACTACTATTATAAGTGCAGCCATAGATAAAGAAATAAATCTTCTTCTTAATGATTCTACCATATATCTCTATACCTCCAATCTGTAACAATTCTTCATTTTATTTACAATGAATTTTGCTTGAACTGCTTTCAATTTATTGTTGATATACGAAATATATATATCTAACTCTTCATCATTCTCAGCCTTAATCAGATTTTGGCAAGTAGCAAAATCTATACATTTTCCTGGATTATGTAAAAACAAAGCCAATAACTGTCCTTCTCTATTATTCAAAATAACTGATGCATATTCGCCCTTAAGCTCCAAGCTTTCTACAGACAGAGTTATATTATCAAAACTGATTTTATCATACTCGTTGTGTTTTGAAACTCTAAGCATCATCCTTATTCTTGCTAATAATTCTTTCATTGCAAATGGCTTAGGCAAATAATCATTTGCTCCAGCGTCCATACCTTTTACTCTATCATCTATTTCAGCTTTTGCTGTCAACAACAATACTGGAGTAAAATCACCATTTTCTCTCAAATTTTCTAAAAAAGCAATACCATCCATCTTAGGCATCATTATATCTGAAATAATTCCATCATAATAATTTTCTTTCATTATATTTATAGCTTCTATTCCATTTTCAACTGTGTCTACTTCATATTCATTCATTCTTAATATTGTTACAATCGCTTTAGAAAGATTTCTTTCATCTTCAACTAATAATAATTTCATTTTACACCTCTCAAATCATCTATGTTTTAATTATAATACATATTGATTAAACATTACTTAATAATGATTCAAGATTTTTTTATTAAATCATGAATTGTCTGCATGGATAAATCCGTAGATGCCATTTCATCTGCACATCGTTTTAATTCATTAACTATTAGAGTTTCATTTTTCACATCATGCTTGTACTTTAATTTGTGTTCCAAACTTGCCCAACTATCCATAGATATAGTTCTGAGCTGAAGTTCAAATGGTATTTGACTAGCAACACCATCTTTATATTTCAATATCAAATGATAACTTCTATAACCATTTGCCTTAGGTCTATTTATATAATCCTTATCTTGCAAAACTTCTATATTATCATTATTTTTTATTTCATCAACTATTTTAAATATTTCTCCTAAAAAAGTACAAACCACTCTAAATCCTACTATATCGTTAATATTAATTAGCGCCGAATCTATATCTGTAGCTAATTTTTTTCTTTCCAATTTTCCTGTTAAACTATCCACTGACTTAATTCTACATTTATAATGTTCAATAGGATCAATATCATACTTATCTGTTAAAAATTTTTTTAACTTTTCAATTGATTCTACTCCTCTATTTTTCAGAGCTTCTAAAGTACCATAAATATCTCCATAATATTCATAAGTTTTTTTATCTATCATATTTAACTCCCAGCATTATCATATACTTATATTCTACATGCTAATTATATCATATAACATTTACTATGTTAAATATTTTTTCCACTTACTCTATTATATATAAATTTATTTCAATTATAATTTTTTAACATTAATTTTATGCAATAAAAAAAGCAGATAAATATTTATTCATCTGCCTTACTAATATTATTAAAAACTTACTTCAACTATTTCTTGTTTATATACATCTATAACGCCATATGTATTTATTCTAAGACTAGGTATAACTGGTAAACTAGCAAATGACAATGTCATAAGAGGATCTATACCTTCTGTTATGCCAGCTTCTTTTGCCTTTTCCTTGAAATGTTTCAATTTACGGTTCATAACATTCAGTTTTTCATCAGTCATCAGACCACCTATTCTGAGGGGAATAGAAGATACTACTTGACCATCAACAACTAACGCTATACCACCATTATTTTCTCTTACAAAGTTCGCAGCTATTGCCATATCTTCATCATTTACTCCAGCAATTATAAGATTATGTGAATCGTGAGCTATACTTGTAGCTATTGCTCCCTTTTTCAATCCATATCCATTTATAAAGCCCAATCCATAATGACCTGTTTTTTTATGTCTTTCAAAAACTCCAACTTTAACTATATCTCTATCTGGGTCAGCTATCGGGTCAGCTTTAACAATAAGTTCTTCAGTAATAATTTCACCTGCAAGAAGTTTTATAAGTCTTAAATTATCACCTTTTTTAGTAAGTCTGAATTGTTTGGCATATATTTCATCCATATTAAAAGAGTGAATAACTCTATCTGGTATTTGAAGTGGTGCATGATATTCTTTTTCTCTAAGAACAATTTTACCGTCTTCACAAACCAATTTCCCTTCTTTAAATACTTTTTCTATTCTAAAATCCGTTAAATTATCTATAACCACCATATTTGCTATATAATTTGGAGCTATTGCTCCTACATTATCAATTCTAAAATATTTAGCAGGATTGAAACTAGCCATTCTTATAGCTATAGCTGGATCAGCACCCAAACTAATAGCCTTCCTAATTATATAATCCATATGACCTTTCTTTATCAAATCATTTGGATGTTTATCATCTGTAACTAACATGCTTCTAAAACAAAATGGATATTGAAACATAGGTAATAACGCTTCTAGGTTTTGAGCTGCTGTTCCTTCTCTCACCATTATCCATTGTCCTCGTCTAAATTTCTTCTTAGCTTCTTCTATGTTAGAACATTCATGATCAGATTTAACACCAGCAGTAACATATGCACTTAAATCCTTATCAGATATCATAGGCGCATGTCCATCTATAACTCTATCTCTTTCAACAGCATCAACTATCTTTGCCATCAACATATCTTGTCCTGCACAGGTAGCCCCAAAATCCATAACCTCTGCTAATCCTAAAACTCTATCATTATCATAATATTTAACTAAATCTTCAGCATGCAAAATTGCGCCAGATTCATCCATTTCAGTGGCTGGAACGCATGATGGTAGCATGAAAAAAATATCAAGAATCAAATTTCTAGTAGCATCTAACATATAATCTATACCACTAGTTCCAGCAACATTAGCAATTTCATGAGGGTCAGTAACAACCGCAGTTGTACCATGAGGAAGTACCGATTCCTCAAAATTATTAGGAGTAACCATTGAGCTTTCTAAATGAATATGACCATCTATAAAACTTGGTGCCAAATATTTACCGTCAATATCTATTTCATTAAATCCATTATATTGCCCAACTCCAATGATTTTTCCATTTTCGACTGCAACATCACCTTTTTCAATTTCACCAGTAAGAACATTTACAATATTAGCATTTTTTATAACTAAAGATGCTTTGATTTTGCCACTTGCAATATTTATTTCTTTTTTTATTCGGTCAATGGTTTTCATTACTCCTCCAATTTACTAATCTACATATTCAAAGATAACTCCACAAACATTGATATCATCGCCTTCTTTAGCACCCATTTCTCTAAGTCTTGAAAATATTTCTTTATCATTCATTACTTTTTGGAAATTACTAAAAGATTCATAATCATCAAAATTGGTAAAATTAACTAATCTTTCTAAGAAAGCTCCATCACAATAGTATGTATCTCCCTCTTTTTTCAAGGTAATTGTATCTTTTGCTTGCTGCTCTGTTAAAGTAGCTATCAATTCTTCGTCAACAAATTCTACTTCATCTTCAATTTGAATCAATTTTTCATATGCAAATTTCTTCAAGTATTCAAGTCCTTCACTTGTAGCTGCTGATACTTCTAAAATATCATACTCATCTCCAAGTTTTTCTCTAATTCTTTTTGCATTTTCTTCTGAATTTGGAAGGTCCATTTTATTTAAAACAATAATCTGTTTTTTAGAAGCCAATTTCTCTGAATATCTCTCTAGCTCTTCATTGATTTTATAAAAATCTTCAAGAGGATCTCTATCTTCATGTCCTGAAGCATCTATAACATGAAGTATCAACTTATTTCTCTCAATATGTCTTAAAAATTCATGTCCTAATCCTAAACCTTCTGCTGCACCCTCAATCAATCCTGGTATATCAGCTATAGCATAACTCTGTCCAGGTCCTATTTGAACCACACCTAAATTTGGTTTCAAAGTAGTAAAATGATAATTGGCAATTTTAGGCTTTGCACTAGTTATAATCGAAAGAATTGTCGATTTTCCTACATTTGGAAAACCAGCTAATCCTATATCTGCTATAAGTTTCAATTCTAATGTAATATCTCTTTCTCCGCCTTTAGTACCAGGTTCAGCAAAACGAGGTGTTCTTCTAATAGATGATTTAAAATGCACATTTCCACGTCCACCTCTTCCACCTTTTGCCAATAAAAATTCTTGACCTATTTCTTTTAAATCTGCTAAAACTATACCAGATTCAGTATCTCTTACCAATGTACCTACAGGTACTCTTATATATAAATCTTCTCCAGCTGCTCCAAATTGTTTTTTCTTTCTTCCATCTTCGCCTCTAGGAGCACTGTAACTTTTTTTATATTTAAAATCCATTAGTGTTCTAAGACGTTCTTCTGCAATTAATATTACACTGCCGCCTCTTCCACCATCTCCGCCCCATGGTCCACCCATAGGTTCATATTTTTCACGTCTAAAAGCCATAGAACCATTTCCACCGTCTCCAGCTTTTACACTTATCTTCGCTACATCTACAAACATTTTTTTCACTTCCTTTTAAAAAAAACCTACCTTAATATAAGGTAGGCTTTGTTTTTCTTAAGCTTCGTTAGCTACTGGATAAACACTTACTTGTTTTCTTTTCTTGTCTTTTCTTTCGAATTTAACAATTCCATCAACTTTAGTAAATAATGTGTCATCGCCACCGATGCCAACATTGTTTCCTGGATGAATATGTGTTCCTCTTTGTCTTACAAGTATACTTCCAGCTGTTACTAATTGTCCATCACCAGTTTTTACTCCTAATCTCTTAGAATTAGAATCACGACCGTTTTTTGAACTACCAACACCTTTTTTATGTGCGAATAACTGTAAATTTAATCTAAATAACATTTTTACACCTCCTCAAACATGAGTGTAACATAGTCAGAGTAACTTTCAGTAAGCATTGTAATTCCTACAATGAATACATTAAAAACAACTTCTGTACTATAATCTACTTTTTTCAATTTTAGACTCGTAAAGCCTTTTTTTTCATCGATATTTACATCCATATCCTCTTCTGCCACACCTGCAACTTCATTCAAAGAATTAAGTACAGTGTAAACTAAAATAGAAATAGATGCGCATACTAAATCATTGCCGGATTCTGCGTAGCCGGAATGCCCTTTAACGACAAATCCCACAAAATTACCATCATTTTTCAGTATTTTAATTTTAGTCATCTTATTTTGCTATTGACTCAATTTTAACTTGAGTAAATGGTTGACGATGACCTTTTTTGTTTCTATAGTCTTCTTTGCTCTTGAATTTATAAGCGATAACTTTTTTATGTTTTCCTTGCATTTCTACTGTTGCAGAAACTTTTGCACCTTCAACGTATGGTTTACCAACGTTTAAATCAGCATCATCAGCTACACATAAAACTTTATCAAACTCTATTTTAGAACCTTCTGCAACGTCCAATTTTTCGATTCTTAAAGAATCACCTTCTTGAACTCTGTATTGTTTTCCACCTGTTTCGATTACTGCGTACATTCAGCACACCTCCTCTTCCTAATCTCGCCATTGCAGGTATATCTATTTTTAAAAAACGGATAATTTCGACCTGATTTGAGCGGTTTCTTACAGAAAGTAATTATATCACCAATTACAAAACATGTCAATGTTTTTTTAAAAAATTTAGAAATTATATTTATCATATCTTTTCTTCTTAAGCCCTACAGATATTACCATTCCTACACTTGCAACGTTAAGAAGCATAAATGTTCCACCATAGCTAACAAAAGGTAATGGAATACCGGTCACTGGCATCATTCCCATATTCATTCCGATATTTTCTAATATATGAAATAAAAACATACCCATCAAACCTATAACTATCTCAGCACCGAATAAATCATTTGCATGTTTTGCTATCCGAACAAATCTGCTCAAAAATACTGCATATAACATAATTAATACAAATCCACCTAAAAAACCTAATTCTTCGCACCAAACTGCAAATATACTATCAGTTTGCTTAGTAGGTATAAACCCATATTGATTTTGAACTCCTTTGTATAAACCTCTACCATATATTTTACCTGATCCAATTGCCATTCTTGCTTGATGAACCTGATAACCATCTCCTTGAGTATCAAATTCGGGATCTAAGAAAACAAAAATTCTTTTATATCTAAAATTGCTCTCATCTCCTGCCTTACATTCCTCTAGTTTTTGACTAAAGAAAAAGTACCCAGCAATCAATATTATAGCCGCAACTGCTGCTACAGGCAGTATATATTTATAACTTATTCCTGAACAAAATATCATAATAACTAAAAAAAATGCAAATACTACAGCTGTTCCCAAATCCTCTTGAAGCATAACTAAAGCTACCGGTATTGCAGCTACTACAATCACTTGTAATACTACAAGTGGATTATTTATAACATCTTGTTTTACATCTATAAATTTAGCAAATGCAATAATTACACCAAACTTAGATATTTCTGATGGTTGAAAAGATATAGGACCTAATCTGAGCCAATTATTTGCCCCCCAAGTTTCAGCGCCATATCCCCAAAAAACTACTGCTATCAGTAACACATTTGATAATATATATATAGGGATATATAAATGTCCGTATATCTCATAATCAATAAACATTAAAATAAAAGCTATTATCAACCCCAAAACAAAAGCTATCGTTTGAGTTTTCAAATAATGCATACTTCCAGCTCTAAGACTCATTGTGGAACTTTTCACTGCAATAAGTCCACAAAAAACCAAAGCTAAAGTAGTTAACAGCAAAATAAAATCAAATCTCTTTATGAATCTATCATCATCTGTAAACATAAGTACCCTCTCTCCATATATTACCTAAAACCATCTCAATTTTATTTACTATATTCAACATCTAATAAATATAATGCAAAGGCCGGAGCTTTACTAGAAGCTTGTGCTCTTTTCTTCTCATCTAATATAGCTTGAACATCACTTGGAGTTAGTTTTCCCAATCCAGCTTCTATCAAAGTACCTGCAATTATTCTTACCATATTCCATAAAAATCCATTTCCTCTAATTTTAATAAAAATTTCAGAAGTTATTTCATCTCTATCAATATCTATATCAAAAATTTTTCTTTCAGTAGATTTTTTCTTAGTCTTCAAAGAAGTAAAACTTTGAAAATCATGTGTTCCCAATAATATTTTGGCACAATTTCTCATATTTTCAATATCCAACTCTTCATGTATTTGATATTTATATTTTCTGCTAAACATATCTCCCATCTCACTATTATCTATCTTATATAGGTATGTTTTATGTAAAGCATTATATCTAGCATGAAATCTTTCGCTACAATTCTTTGCCTCTAACAATTGTATATCCATAGGTACTGCTTTTCTAAATTTATCTTCTAATTCTTTTATTGGCATAGCTGATTCTGTGTGAAAATTCAAAGTGTATTTTAGTGCATGCACTCCCGCATCTGTTCTTCCACATCCCGTAATAGTTATCTTTTCTCCTAATATTTCACTCAAATAGCTTTCTATTTTACCTTGCAAAGTTCTTTCAGTACCACTGAGTCTCTGCCAACCTTTATAGGTTGTACCATCATATCTAATTACAAATTTTATATTTCTCATAACTTCCTTTCGTTACATCTATTTTATTATTTCAAATTCTAAAATTCCCGCATATCCACACGCTATAGTATATTTATCAAATATTACAACTGCGTGATTAGCCTTATTTATATAATACTGCATATCGTCGTCTATATAATCAGAAATATTATATTCATCAAACAATAAATCTTTTTTCTCAGTTGTCCAAGTTTTTATTTCACGCTCCACTGATTCCACTATTTTATTTTTATAATTCGGACCTAAAAATTGATTTATTTTCAGCAATCTTCCGTCGGTAGAATCAATATTATAAACATACCATTTATTATATGCATTACCTAATGTCTCTGATTTTTTTATAACAAATGATAAATATTCATCATTGTCACATTTTATCTCATAGTCAATTTTAATATCTACACCTGGAAATTCATCAGATTCACCACCAGTTTCAACAAAAGCTGTAAAATATTCAAATGCTCTTTCCTTACTTTTTTTTACTTCCTTACTTATAATCCTATTAATCTCCATATTTATATGGAAATCTGATGATTCATCATCTACATCTTGTATATTTGGATATCTAACATTTAAAGTATAATATTTATTGTCTATATCTTCATAATTTCTAAAAGTGAATATTCTAGCAATAATTCCTATACCTGGAGTATCTATCATAGTATCAGCAAATCCTTGAAATACGTTCAAAGGAATAATGAAACTGCACATAACAAATAGCATAAGAAATGCCGAAATATTTATTTTAGCTTTCTTATATTTTCTTTTATATTTGCCTTCTAATATTGCATGATCAATAACTTTATCTAATTGCTCAGGTACTTTTATCTTATCCATATCATTGAATTTATGCATATATCTCGCCCTCCAAATTTAATTTTAAAATTTTTAGAGCCTTATACAATCTAGTCTTAACTGTGTTTTCATTTGTTTTTGTAATATCAGCTATTTCTTTAATTTTTAAATCTTCATAAAATCTTAATATAACTATTGTTCTAAGTTTTGGCTCTAATAAATCCATAGCCTTAAATAGTTCTTTTTTTGTCTCCTGATTTTCCAGCTCTGTCATACTATTTTCAGATTGCTCACTTATAGACAGGTCTTGAATTAGTTCATTATTATCAAAAAGCAATATTCTTTTATTCTTTCTTATATAATTGATACTTTCATTAATCAAAATTCTATAAAACCAAGTTCTCAAATATTCAATTTTTCTTAATGAATTTATGTTTTCTAAGGCTTTTACTACAGCTTCTTGAATAATGTCTAATGCAGCAGCTTCACTTTTTACATAGGAAAAAGCTATACAGTAAAACTTTTTTTGATTTTCTCTAATATATTCTATCAATAATTCTTCTTTCATCACATATCCTTTATCTTATAATATCACATATTTAGACGATTTAATCAATAAAAAGTTTTAAATATTCTTCACTATCACAAGATTTGCTTTAGATAACTTATCTGGAAGCAAATCTACACTTCTATAGATTTTCTCATTGTTAGTACCCACCGCATCTATAACTCTTATATCAACGAATCGTAGATTCTTAACAATTTTCAGCAGTTCTTTGTAATTTTTCTTCATATTTGCAAATATGATAACACCTTTCAATTTCAAACAATCTTCTACATTCCCAGGAGAAGTAATAATATGAATATCTTCACCTTCCGAAGCTATAGTTTCATTCAATTTACTAGAACAAATAGATTCAAATGAAGGGCTAGGGATAATCTCTGTCTCAAACTTATTTCCTACTATATTGTGAATATAATTATAATCATAGGAAAAACTTGCACTCCAATTACATATATATGCAATTTTCATACTTTGATTCAATAAATCTATAATTACATTTTTTGTTTCTTCATTAGTATTCAACAATTTTTTGTAATTTCCAATTTTAGGTATATCTATAAAAACTATTTCTTTGTCAATGATTTTAGGATATATTTTTTTCAAATTCTCATAGGCATATGAAATTTTTCTAATATCTGTGCCATCGTTGCTAGCAAAAATAACATCCGCAATTTTAAGTGTTTCCAAAGCTTTTATAGAAATATACTCTGGATTTCCTAACGGAACTCCTATTCCATATAATTTTCCATCTGTCATAGCTCACTCCTATTTATTTTCTTCTACATTTTTTTCTCTTTTTTTTACACACTCAGTGAGTAAAAATTCTATTTGTGTTCAAGTTATATTATAACATTTGATTACTCACCATGCAAGACATAAGCTTTTTTTAATTTAGTTATTGACATATGTTCATAAGAGTGTTATTATATATATAGAACATATGGTCATAACTAAAAAGGAGGTGTAGATATGCCAAGATTTGATGGTACAGGTCCAAACGGAGAAGGTGCTATGACAGGTAGAGCTGCAGGTAACTGTAATTCAAGCGTTTCAGAAAACAATGAAGTACAATATAATGCTTCTAACCTATCAAGAAGAGGACTAGGAAATGGTGCTGGTCTTAAAAGAGGACTTAGAAACGGAAACGGCAGAGGTTTCGGTAACAGAAGAAATTCAAGAAAAGGCAATTAATTAGGAGGAAAAATTATGGTAAGACCACTAATCGATCGTAAAGTAGCCTATATACCAGAAGTAAAAAAATTTATTCCCTTGCTTGATAATCACCAAGGTGAAATATCAAACAATACCTTGCTTCTTGAAGAAATTGAGGCTATTAGATTAAAGGATTTTGAAGGATTAGACCAACAGGAATGTGCAGAACTTATGAATGTCTCTAGACCGACATTTAGAAGAATTTTATTATCAGCACATGAGAAAATATCTGATAGCCTATTAAATGGAAAAAGTATAACTATAGATGATAAAACTGAAAATATCAATATAGTAAAAACCGATTCACCAATCGGTTTCAGAAGAAAAAACAAAAGAAATCATGGATGTAATCGCGGACCAAAAGGTATGAACCGAAGCAATTGCAAGGATGATTCAAATAAATAAACCTATTCTAAAATAACATATAACTTTTTAAAAACCAAATTTCACCCATTGAAGTTTGGTTTTTTTATTAATAGAAGAAAATCAAGTGAAAAAAGCTGATTTTTATGATATAATTATGTCATTACTATTTAGGAGGAATTATGGATTATATACAAGGTTTTATTATGGGTATAGCATATGTAGCACCCATAGGATTACAAAATTTATTTGTCATAAATACTGCCCTCACTCAAAAGCGTAGCAGGGCTTATATCACAGCATTAATAGTTATTTTTTTCGACATCACACTTGCTCTAGCTTGCTTTTTTGGTATTGGAAAGATCATGGAACTTCACCCAATGTTGGAAAACATTATACTTGGAGTTGGAAGTGTAGTAGTAATTTATATTGGAATAATGGTATTTAAAGATAGAAAAACTGATTTAGCTCATAAAGATGATTTAAATATTCCCATACTTAAAGTTATAACTACAGCTTGTGTAGTAACATGGTTTAATCCTCAAGCAATTATAGATGGAACAATGATGCTAGGAGCATTTAACGCTTCTTTATCTCCCGCAGCAGGAAAATTATTCATATTAGGAGTTGCTACAGCATCTATAGCGTGGTTTCTAGGATTATCCACTATTTTAACAATATTCAAAAAGAAATTTACACCAACAGTACTCAAATACATAAATATAGTATGTGGTTCTATAATCTTATTCTATGGATTTAAACTTTTCTTAAACTTATTAGTGAATGTTTTATAAGCCATATTTTCATATAATTTAATTATACTTTACAATGTACTTGATTTTTAGCTAAACTATGTATCTTATATATTTTATAAGACCTATGTAGTCAACTATATAAAATAAGTAATTATAAATATTTGTGCAAAATCTTTGTTTTTTCAATATTTTGCACATTTTTTTTGCTTTTTTGTGTAAAATTATCAAATTCAGCATATTTTACACAAATATTTATTAAAACGTGTGCAAATTTGAGATATAATCAGTTTTTTACACATTTTTCTTAAAATTTTGTGCAGAAATTCAATTTTATAGCTTTTTTGCACATATTCAAATACATATTCAAATGCAAATGAACTTATAATCACATATTTACTAAATATTCATATAAAAATAAATCCCAAAGTAACTTGACGCTATCCCAAAATATAATACATTTGCCTTTTCAATGACTTTTTGTTAAAATGTATTCATGAATAAGAATAATAAAACTCAAAAAAGAACAATTGCAGTAGCACTTAGCGGCGGAGTTGATAGCGCTTGTGCTGCCATAGATTTAATAGACGAAGGATATGATGTATTTGCCATAACCATGAAAATATTTGAGAATCAAGATACTAGTATGGCTAAATTTGTTGCAGAAAAACTAAATATAAAATACTATGAAATAGATTTAATAAATGAGTTCAAAGAAAAAATAATAGATACCTTCATTAACTCTTATTTAGAAGGATACACACCCAATCCATGCCTAGCTTGTAATATTCATATGAAATATGGATATTTACTAAAAAAAGCAATATCATTAGGAGCTAGTCATTTAGCCACAGGACATTATGCTAGAATAATTTTTGATTCAGATTATAATACATATCATCTCAAAAAATCAGATAATCAAAAAAAAGATCAGACATATAATCTTTATCACTTAAATCAATATCAATTGAGCAAACTAATTTTTCCATTAGAAAAATACAGAGATAAAAGTGAAGTAAAAAAAAGAGTTTCACAATATATATCTGAACTAAATAATGAAAGAGATAGCACCGATATATGTTTTGTAGATAAGAAAAAACATTCCGCTTATATTAAAGAGAAAATAAATTATTTACCTAATGGTAATTTCATAGACATGGCTGGTAATTACTTAGGCAAACATAAAGGCATATTTTACTATACAATAGGTCAAAAAAGAAATGTATTAGAAAATACAAACAAATACTATGTTTACAGAATAGATAAAGAAAGTAACTCAATTATTTTGACTGACAATGAAGAAGACCTTTACTACGACTTACTTCTACTAAAGGATGTTTTTTATACTAATGATGAAAATTACAGTGAGAAAACATTTAAAGTAATTGCTAAAATTTGCCAATGGGGATATGAATTACCTGCACAAGTGAAATTCATATCAGGCTCTACTTACGTAAAACTGCTTGCACCAACTAGAGCTCCGGCACCAGGTCAATCATGTGTATTCTACATAAATGATGAGGTTATAGGTGGTGGCATTATACAAAGAGCAGAAAAATTAAAAGGAAATGAGGAAATATAATGATTACATTAACATGCAAAAATATTTCTAAAGCTTATATCGCAGAAAATATAATAGAAGATATTTCATTCTCTGTAAATGATAATGAACACATAGCACTTGTGGGATTAAATGGAGCTGGAAAAACTACCCTATTTAAAATACTTACAGGAGAATTATCACACGATGCTGGAAGCATAAATACTTCTAAAAATTTCAAAATAGCATATTTACAGCAAAACACAAAAATAACCAGTGAAAATAATATATTTGATGAGTTATTACTATGTTTTAGCGATTTAATAGAATTAGAGAAAAATATAAGAAATTTAGAAATTCAAATCAGTAAATTTTCAGAAACTGATAATCAAAATGAATTAGCTAGATTGATGGATAGCTACACTAAACAATCTGAAGAATTTGAAGAAAGAGATGGATATAGCTATAACAGTAAAATCAAAGGCGTATTAAAAGGTTTGGGTTTCGACGACACTGATTTTTCAAAATCAGTAAACAACCTAAGTGGTGGTCAAAAATCTAGAATCATGCTTGGAAAATTGTTGTTGCAAGATGCCGATTTATTGCTTCTAGATGAACCCACTAACCATTTAGATATAGAAGCTATATCTTGGCTAGAAAAATACCTAAGAGACTACAAAAAAGCATTTATAATCATATCTCATGACAGATACTTCTTAGATAACACAGTAAATAGAGTTCTATTACTTGAGAAAAAGCATCTTAATTCTTACAATGGAAATTATACAACTTTCATGAAAAAAAGAAAAATAGAGATAGAACAAAGAAGAAAAGAATATGAAGCTTACGAGAAAGATGTAAAAAAACAAGAGGAGCTAATAGAAAAGCTTCACAACTATGGTAGTCAGAGAAATATTAGACAAGCATTTTCTAGACAAAAATCTCTAGAAAAGATGAAAAAAATAGATAAACCGAATTTCGATAATAAAAAAGTACATATTCGTTTTACTCCTAAAACAACTAGCGGTAGAGATGTTTTAAAAACAGAAAAACTATGTAAATCTTATGGAGAACACGAAATTTTTAGAGATATTTCATTCTCTATATATAGAGGTGAAAAAATAGGTATAATAGGTCCTAATGGCATTGGCAAATCAACCTTATTAAAAGCTATTTGTTCAAAATTACTTCTAGACTCAGGAGAAATAAATTTTGGACATCATGTTTTCTCTTCTTACTACGACCAAGAACAAAACAATTTAGATTTTGAGAATACAGTTATAGATGAAATATGGGATGAACTACCTAGCTCGAATTATTATGAAATTCGTTCTCTACTATCACAATTTCTATTTGGTGGAGATGATTTATACAAAATTGTAAATGATTTATCAGGTGGAGAAAAGGGAAGGTTATCTCTTTTAAAGTTAATGGTATCTGAATCAAATTTCCTACTTATGGATGAGCCTACTAACCACTTGGATATAGATTCTAAGGAAATCTTAGAAGAAGCACTTCAATATTATGATGGCACAGCTTTAATCGTTTCTCATGATAGGTACTTCCTAAACAAAGTAGCTACTAAAATATTTGATATGTCTAAAGACGGCATATTTGAATACTTAGGAAATTATGACTACTATTTATATAAGAAGGCTGAATTAGAAGCCACTGATGATGAAATAGTAGATATAAAAACAAAAACTCAAATTCAAAATGAAAGAAAAAAAGAAAGACAAGAAATAAATAAAAAAAGAAAAATCGAAAAGGAAATTTTATCTATCGAAAATGATATAGCTGAACACGAAAAAAAAATAAGTCATATAGAAAACCTTCTATGCCTTCAAGAAACCTATTCTGATACTGATAAAGTACTAGAGTTAAATAACGAAATGAACAAACATAAAGAATCACTTAATAATCTTTATGAAAAATGGGAATCTCTTAATTAAAGTTAAGCATCAACAAAATGTTGATAACTCGGGAAAAATGTTGATAGAATATGGCTTAAAAATAAAGTATCCACAGACTTATAAACACCTGTGGATAACTTTATTCACATTTTCGAAAATTGTTAACAATAAATCGAAAATTTGTACGTCTTTTTTTATTTACCAATTTCTAAATTTGGGTAAGCATTTAAGTCAAATTCAGAAAATTCTTCATTTAAAAACATATAGTATGCTCGACTTCCAATCATAGCTGCATTATCTGTACACAACTTAATATCTGGCATATAAAAATCAAAATTATTTAATTGGCAATTGCTTTTCATAGACTCTCTAAGTCTTGAATTAGCAGCAACTCCTCCTGCTAAGGCGATTTTGCTACACCCTTTCAATTTTGCAGCACTTATAGTTTTATCTACTAAAACATCCACACAAGCCTCTTGAAAAGAAGCAGCAACATCAGCATCTACAATTTCAATATTCTTTTGCTTATTTTGATTTAAATAATTCAGAACTGCTGATTTCAATCCCGAAAAACTAAAATCTAAAGAATGATTCTCTAATTTAACTCTAGGAAAATCTATAGCATCTTTATTTCCATCTTTTGCTAATTTATCAATTTTTGGACCACCAGGATATCCTAAGCCCAGTGCTCTAGCAACCTTATCATATGCTTCACCACAAGCATCATCTCTAGTTCTACCTAGAACATTGAATTTACCATAATCTTCAACATGAACAATATGAGTATGTCCCCCAGAAACTACTAAACACATAAATGGAGGTTGCAAATTATTTTTCATCAAATAGTTAGCAGATATATGCCCTTCTATATGATTCACTCCTATCAATGGTTTTTTCCATGCATAAGCTAAAGCCTTAGCAGCATTCAATCCTACTAATAAAGCTCCAACCAATCCTGGTCCATAAGTCACGGCAACAGCATCTATTTCTTCTACACTTTTACCTGAGTCTTCTACCGCTTTGCTTATAACATCTGAAACATTTTCAATATGTTTTCTTGAAGCCACTTCAGGCACAACACCACCAAACTCCTTATGTATTTCAATTTGCGTATTTATCACATTAGATAATATTTCTCTACCATTTTTTATAACAGAAGCAGCAGTCTCATCACAAGATGATTCTATTGCCAATATATATACATCCTTACTCATCTATCTTATCTCCAAACATGTATTCTTCCAAAGTTAATCCACTATCATAAACTTCTTTTGCTAATTCTTTTCCTAAATATCTTATATGCCATGGTTCATATATATATCCTGTGATATCTTCTTTTCCATCAAGAAATCTAATTATAAAACCGTATTTATAGGCATTATCAGCCAGCCATTTTCCCTCTTCAAAGTCAATGAAATTAGTATCAAGCTGAAAATTCATATTTTTACTAGTTACATCTATTGCCAATCCAGTTTGATGCTCACTAGCTCCTGGTTTCGCACTAAATTTATCTGCTGCATCTTTGCCATGATTAGCCACATAACCGTTATATAATGCAACTTGAGTATTATATGATCTATAACCTGATCTTCCATATAATTGAATTCCTAACTCTTCTTTACAAGCCTCAACTAGCTCTACTAAAGAATCATAAGCTACTTCTCTAATTTGATTAACCTCAGGATTAGCTAGAACTGTTGGAAAGTCTGTTATTTTAACCAAATCTGTTGGCGCATAATCTGATGGCAAGTGTCTAACTTTATTACAAACAACATCTAACGCGCCTGCTTCATCAACTATTAACTCACCTTCTTCATTTTCTGTAACTCCCTCTTTTTTTGAAGTTTCCAAATAATTTTCTCCAGTAGTTTTTTTCTTATCATCTACACTAGCTGGAACTCCATCTTCTACTTTATTATCATCATTAGTTGATGTTTCATCAGTGTTTTGGTTTTCTTCAGTATTCTGCTCATCAGAATTGTTATTATTCGCATCTTTACCTTCATTTTCATCTGTTACTGAATTTTCATCTGCTGAATTTACTGAATTTACTGAATTATTCGCCTCTATGTTTTCACCATTAGCAGTTTTATCAGCATCTGTTTTTTTACTGTCCGAACAACCTTTAGCTACAAGTATAATTATAAGAACTGCTACTACTATCAAGAGTAATCTTCTATATACAAATTTTTTCTTCAATTTTTTCTTAGCCATTTTTAACTCCTTTTGTTATAATTTCAATGTCATAATGTAACAATCATCCTTTGGATTGTTATAATAATTTTTACGCAAACCATCAACTTTAAAATCTAATCCCTTATACAAATTTTTAGCAATCTCGTTTTTACTTCTAACTTCTAAGCTCATATAACTAGCTCCACGCTCACGAGCTTTTTCTATCAACTCGTTCATTAATAATTTGGATATTTTTTTTCCTCTATATTCTTCGCTTACAACAACATTAGTTATCTCCGCTTCATCCATAATCAACCAAAAACCTCCATAGCCAACTATCTCTCCATCTATTTCAGCAATTTTATAAGAAGCTAGTTTGTTTTTACTTTCTTTCTTCATAGATTCTAAAGACCACGGTACTGAAAAACATTTTTTGTTTATTTCAGCTAATCTTTCAGCATCAATTTTTAACATATCTCTAATTTTTATTTCGCTCATCTCGCATCCTTTCAGCTTGTGAAGGTCTAAGATATGACGGCGCAAATTTCATTCTATCTTCAATATCACCTTTTTCAATCATCTGCAAGGCTCGATTACAAACAGATGATGCTTTTAATACTGAATCTGAATATTTTGCTATCTTATATTTAATTTTTAATTCATTTTCAAAATATTCTCTGTTATTATGTACACAATCTCCTACTAGAACAATTTCAGTATCTAAATTATTTACTATTTCAATAAAATCTTTTATTTCATATGCATTTTGCTCTACTACTACTTCAAATTCTTCACCAATTTTATATATACCTGCATAACACCTACCCTTGTTAGCATCAGTGATAGCAACTATAACATCACTTGAAGATGAAACATTCATAGCTAATACTTCCATAGACTTTGGAGCTACTATATCTATATTTTTTGCTAATGCTAAACCTTTCGCTATAGCTGCACCTATTCTAAGTCCAGTATAAGAACCTGGACCTTTTGATATTGCTATATAATCTATATCTTCAACTTCCATCTTAGCATCTTCTAATACTCTAATAACCATAGGCATTAATTTTTCACTATGGGTATTTTTATGGCACTGTGAGTATTCAGCCAACATTTTATCATCATCAAATATGGCACATGATGCGCATACTGAAGATGACTCAATTCCTAATATCTTCATATTCTTTCAATCTCTCTTCCAATTTTTTTATAATATTATTTTTACCATCAATTTCAATATATCTAAGTGATTTCTCAAAATCAACTGTAATTCTTATGTTTATTTTATCATCTGGTAATAAATCTTCAATTAATTCAGCCCATTCTATAAAACAAATAGAATTAGAATTTATGTAATCATCAAATCCTAAATCTTCCATCTCTTCAGATGAGCTAACTCTATATGCATCTATGTGTACTAAATATTCATCACCTTGATATTCTTTTATTATATTAAAAGTAGGACTTGTTACATATCCTTCAATTCCTATACCTCTAGCAAAACTTTGTGTCAAAGTGGTTTTGCCAGCTCCTAAATCTCCATAAAAACATACTGTTACAGGCGCTTTCAATGTTTTAGCTAAAATAAATCCTATATTTTCAGTATCTTTCAATGATTTTGATATTATTTTCATATATAACCTCTTAATTTGCCAATATCATATCAGCAATTTTATTTTGTTCGCCCGCACCCATTAATATTATCATATCTCCAGCTTCTGCATGTTTTAATGCTAAATCTTTTGCATATTCAAATGAATCAGCATAAAAAGAATTTTCATTATTAATTTTTGCTTTTTCTGCCAAAATTTTACCAGAAACTAATCCCGTATTTTCTTCTCTAGCTGCATAAATTGGAGTAAAAATAGCTATATCACTATCTGCAAACACCTCAGCAAATTTGTCCAAAAGTTCATAGGTTCTAGTATATGTATGAGATTGAAAAACTGTTATAATTTTACCATCACAATGATTGTGAGCTGTTTTTAATGATGTTTTAATTTCATTTGGGTGATGAGCGTAATCATCTATAATAGTTATTCCCTCAAACTCTCCTCTATATTCAAATCTTCTTTTCGTTCCTATAAATTCTGCTAGCCCATTTTTTATAGCATCTATTTCTATGCTCGCGTTTATAGCAACTCCTATAGCAGAAAGTGCATTCATAATATTGTGTTCACCAAAAACTTTCATTTCCTGAGTATATAAATATTCATTTTTATAATATACTTCAAATTTTGGTCTAGGCGATAATTCAATTAATTTACCAAATATATCCGCTTCTTCGTTCATACCAAATGTTAAAATTTCAACATTTTTATCAATTTTTCTAAAAACATCCCTGTATTCATAATTAATAATTGCAACTCCATCAGCAGGCAACTTTTCAATAAACTCAACAAATGCAGATTCTATATCTGCTAAATCTTTATAATAATCCAAGTGATCTTCATCTATGTTAACTACAACCGAAATATTAGGTTTGAAATTCAAAAAATTTCTCTTATATTCACAAGCTTCAGTAAGAAAAATATCTCCTTCACCGATTCTAATATTACCTCCTAATAAATCCATCTCACCACCTAAAAAAATAGTAGGATCAGTATTCGCATGTACAAATACAGAACTAAGCATACCCGTTACAGTTGTTTTACCGTGGGCTCCACTAACTGCTACAGCATGTTTGTAATTTTTCATTATTTTCCCCAAAAATTCAGCTCTAGAATAAATATCTATACCTAATTCTTTCGCCTTCATTATTTCTTCATTATCGTCACTAATAGCTGATGTATAAACAAAAATATCTATTGTTCCATCAATATTTTCTGCATATTGACCTATATTTATTTTTATTCCCTTAGACATAAGTTTAGATACCATATCTGTACATCTTTCATCTGAACCTTCAACTGAAAATCCTTTTGAAATCATAAGCTGAGCAATCGCACTCATACTTATTCCACCTATTCCACAAAAATATATGTTCTTTTTATTTTTCATCTATATACCTCTCAAATCCTTTCGTTCTTTCCACATCACCATTATCATATATCCATAATGCTTCATAACCATCTATATTTTCTATCAATTTTTTTCCATCTTCTATGTTCATATTAAACAAGGCCGTGCTAAAAGCATCTCCTCTAGATGAACTATCTGAAATCACAGTAACTGATGCAAAATTTTTAGCAGGATACAGAGTATCTTTATCTATTATGTGATGATATTTTTTATCATCAATAGTAAAAAATCTTTGATAATTCCCGCTAGATACCATTGCTTCATTATTTAGACGTATTTTCATAAAAATTTGTTTGTCTGAATTCAAATCTGGATTTTGAATTCCAACTATCCATGAATCATCCATCTTCGGATCTGTTACAACTACGCTTCCTCCAGCATTCAATAAAACATTATTAATTCCAGCATCTCGCATACTCTCTATAATCATTTCTTCAGCAAACCCTTTACCAATTGATCCTAAATCTATACTCATATCAGCATCATTTATGTAGACAGTTTTCTTATCTTCATCAATAATAATATTATCTATATCTGTATGTTTGCTTGCTTTTTTTAACTTTTCATCATAATATTTCCAATTTATTTCTTTTCCTGCTCCTGCATCTTCCTTTAATTCTTCCCAAATTAACAAAACTGAACCAAAAGCTATATTAACTTCTCCATTTGTTTCTCTATACATTTCTTTTCCAAATTTCAGAACAGCTAAAATATCTTCATTAACTTCAACTGGAACGATGCCAGCATTATCATTTATATCTTTTAAATTCACTAATCCATCATATGAATTATATATATCAAACAAATCATTATAATATTTAAATTTATCCCTAATATAATTATAATTATCTATATATTCTTCATCACTATCATTATAAGCTACTACAGTAATAACAGTATCAAACGTTCCAATAAAGCTATCACTATGTTTACTCATATTTCCATTAGATTTACACCCAGTGAGTAAAATCAACATCACCAGAATAGGTATTATTTTATTATATTTCATTTTATTTATCCTTAAAGTTATTTATACTATTATCAATGTTATTATTTATATTTCCTAAATGCGGAACAGTCACTCTCAGCACCATAGATGTTACTAACCCCGCAATTAAACCACTTATTATCAACACAGGTAAATAGAAATTTATATTCATTCCTTTATATATATACATTACTATTATGAACTGTCCTATATTATGACTTATGGCACCAAAAATACTCAAAATCAGATAGCTTGCTTTTTTTTTGCTAATAAATGATATGATAATCATTATAACTACAGATAACATACCTCCTGTAAAACTCAATGCTCCTGCTACCATGCCTCTAGTCATAAAGGCAAAAAATCCTTTCAGTATTACTATAGAAAATACTGACTTGTAGTTTACAAAAAAAAGTGCATACATAACAACTATATTTGATAAACCCAATTTCACCCCTGGCACAGCAGGCATTATATTAGGCAAAGCTGATTCAACTATTGATAATACTATTGCTACAGCCATTAACATGGCAGCAAAAGTTATGTTAAATGCTCTCGTATTATTATTTTTCATATGACCTCTATTTATTTAATTAGATATTATAACATCTAATTCCTCATCATCTTTTCCCACAATTTTCAAAACTATTTTATTGGGAAGACAAGCAGCCGTATCTCCTACTTTTTTATGTTTTCCCGAATTTACACATATTTTATCTTTACAATTTGATTCTTCAAATGATATACTACCATCCTCAAATACATGAAATAATACATTCTCATTTTCATCTATTCGAAAATGAAAGTCTGATCTTTCACTTAGATCAACAGTTTTAACTAAATGGTTATCGTAATATATTTCTGCTCTTGCTCCATCTAGTGCAGTTTTATTATTAAATAAATATATGCTAATCGCTATAATTATCAAACATATAATAATTATAAAATCCTTCTTTTTACAATAGTTCATAAGCACCTCTGAATTCAAATTTTCATCAATAATTATATCATATTATATATAAAAAGTCTAAAATTATATGAATATATAAAAAAAAGCTAATTTTGTAAAAAAATGTTGAAATCATAGCGAATATATAGTAAAATTATTTGATATAGATATTTAAAAAAGGAAGGTAAAATTATGGACAAAAAAGTTATATTCAGTGGAATTCAACCCTCTGGATCATTAACATTAGGAAATTATCTCGGAGCTTTGAAAAATTGGATAGATTTACAGGACGTCTATGATTGTTATTTCTGTGTAGTTGATTTACATGCAATTACCGTTCCTAAAGAACCAAAAGATCTAAGAAGAAATACATTTGAGTTATTAGCAAACTATTTAGCCGCAGGTCTAGACCCTGAAAAAGTAACATTATTTATTCAATCTCATGTACCTGCACATGCAGAATTAGGTTGGATACTTCAATGCATGACTTATTTTGGTGAATTAGGAAGAATGACTCAATTCAAAGATAAATCTAAAAAACAAGGCCATGATAATATCACAGCAGGATTATATACATATCCTGATTTGATGGCAGCTGATATATTACTATATCAAACTGACTTAGTTCCAGTGGGTGAAGATCAAAGACAACATCTAGAGATAACTAGAGATATAGCACAAAGATTTAACAATAGATATTCTGATACTTTCAAAGTACCAGACCCTTTTATCTCAAAAGTTGGTGCTAAAATCATGAACCTTCAGAATCCTACTTATAAAATGTCTAAGTCAGATCCAAATAAAAATAGTTATATTTTATTGAACGATTCTGATGATGATATTATTAGAAAATTCAAAAGAGCTGTTACCGACTCTATAGGCGAGGTTAATTATTCAGACGAACAACCAGCTATAAAAAATCTGCTCGGTATTTACTCAAAAATAAGTGGTGAGCCTATTGAAGAAATTGTAAATAGATATAGCGGCCTAGGTTACTCTAAATTCAAAGAAGATATAGGTGAACTAGTTATAGAGGAATTACGTCCACTAAGAGAAAAACGCGATGCATATATGAAAGATAAATCATATCTTGAAGATGTTTGTAAAATAGGAGCTGAAAAAGCTGAATACAAAGCAAGAAAAACAATAAGAAAAGTATATAAAAAAGTTGGTTTTATACCTAAATAGAAAGGAAATAATTATGACAGAAATAAATACTTATAATCCCGAACACATTGAAAAGAAATGGCAAAAAATTTGGGAAGAAAATAATACATTCAAAGCAGAAAACAATTCGGAAAAAGAAAAATACTATTCTCTAGTAGAATATCCTTATCCATCTGGTGCAGGACTTCACGTAGGACATATCAGAGCCTACACTTCACTTGAGGTTATTTCAAGAAAAAGAAGATTAGAAGGATATAATGTTTTATTTCCTATCGGTTGGGACGCATTCGGTTTACCTACTGAAAATTATGCTATAAAAACTGGTAAACACCCTAGAGTTGTTACAGATGAAAACATCAAAGTTTTTACAGAGCAACTTAAAGCTGTAGGTTATTCATTTGATTGGGATAGAACAGTTGATACTACTAGCCCTGATTACTATAAATGGACTCAGTGGATTTTCCTTAAAATGTTTGAAAAAGGATTGGCCTATAAAAATAAAACATATGTTAACTTCTGTCCTAAATGCAAAGTAGTTCTTGCAAATGAGGAATCACAAGGCGGTGTATGTGATAGATGCGGTGAACCTGTAGTTCAAATGGAAAAAGATGTATGGTTCTTGAAAATAAGAGAATATGCTGATAAATTAGTTGATGGTCTACATGAAGAAAACTTAGATTTCCCTAACAGAATAAAAATAGAACAAGAAAACTGGATTGGAAGAAGTTACGGAGCTGAAGTAAACTTCCAAGTTAAAGATACAGATGAAAAATTAAGAGTATTTACTACTAGACCAGACACTTTATATGGAGTAACTTTCATGGTTATCGCTCCTGAACATCCAATATTAGAAAAATATGCTGATAACATAAGCAATATGGCTGATATTGAAGCCTATAAAGAAAAAGCTAAGCAAAAGTCTGAGTTTGACAGAGTAGCTCTTGCAAAAGATAAAACTGGAGTTCAAATAGAAGGACTTTCAGCTATAAATCCTATGAGTGGAAAAGAAATACCTATCTGGGTTGCTGATTATGTAATGATGGGTTACGGTACTGGTGCTATCATGGCTGTTCCTGCTCACGACACTAGAGATTATGAATTTGCAAGTAAATTTGGAATTGATAAGATAGAAGTTATCTCTGGCGGAGATATTTCAGAAGAAGCATATACTGATACAGCAGAAGGTATATTAGTAAATTCTGGTATACTAAACGGTTTAGATGTAAAAGAAGCAAAAGTAAAAATATCTAACTATTTAGAAGAAAATAATATTGGCGAAAAGAAAACAAATTATAAGATGAAAAACTGGGCATTCAACAGACAAAGATACTGGGGAGAACCATTCCCAATAGTGTATTGTCCTACTTGTGGAACTGTTGCTGTAAATGAAGAAGATTTACCAGTAAAATTACCACAAATTGAGAAATATGAACCTACAGACACTGGAGAATCTCCACTTGCAAATATTGAAGAATGGGTTAATACAACATGTCCTAAATGCGGGGGACCTGCTAAACGTGAAACTGATACAATGCCTCAATGGGCTGGTTCTTCATGGTATTTCTTAAGATATATGGACCCACACAATGCTGATGCTCTAGCATCAGAAGATGCAATGAACTACTGGGGGCAAGTAGACTGGTATAATGGTGGTATGGAACATGTTACAAGACATTTAATCTACTCTAGATTCTGGCATAGATTTTTATATGATATAGGAGTTACAAAAGTTAAAGAGCCATACAAGAAAAGATCATTCCAAGGATTGATACTAGGACCTGATGGTGAAAAAATGTCTAAATCAAAAGGAAATGTAATCAATCCAAATGAAATCATAGATGATTTCGGTGCAGATACACTTAGAACTTATGTTATGTTCATTGGAGACTATGAAAAGCCTGCAATTTGGGCTCCTGATAGTGTTCGTGGTTGCAAAAAATTCTTAGATAAAGTATGGAGATTGCAAGATTTATTAACAGATGATGTAGATTACTCTAAAAAACATACTTCTCTTATGCACAAAACTATAAAAAAAGTTAACAACGATTATGAAGCTATGAAATTCAACACTGCAATAGCTGCGCTTATGAGTGCCATAAACGAAATCAACTCTGATAAATATATTACTAGAAATGAATACAAAGACTTCCTATTATTGCTAAATCCTATTGCACCACATATAACTGAAGAACTATGGGAAAAATGTGGATTTGATGGCATGTTAAATACTACTGCTTGGCCAACTTGGGACGAAAGCAAAACAGTTGATGCAGAAATCATCATACCGGTTCAAATAAACGGAAAAGTTAGAGCTAAAGTCAAAGTTGATAAAGATTCAGATAGAGACCTTGTAAGAAGCAAAGTCTTTGAAGATTCAGCAGTAAGTGAATTAACTTCAGGTAAAAACATAGTTAAAGAAATATATGTTCCAAATAAAATATATAATATTGTTGTAAAATAAGAATTTGAAATAAGATTTTAAAAATTAGTGAGAAAGTTCATCTTTTTCACTAATTTTATGTTTTGACAAAGATTTTATTACATGTTAAAATTACTATATTACAAAAGAAAACAATAAAAACAGGTGGATGAATGAATACAAACAAAAGAAAACTTAAAGATAAACTTATAAACTTAAACATACTGCCCTGTATACTTACAGCTATAGTATTGAACTTAATCATTGAATGTTTCGCTAGATTTTCAGCCGTAGAAGGAATAAAATTTTTATTTTCAAATCCTTTGATGTTTTTCTACAATTCTATGATTATTTTATGTACATTAACAATATCTCTTCTTTTCAAAAAAAAGAGCTTTTTCATGTTTATTATATCAACAGTATGGATTATATTTGGAGTATCTAGTTTAGTTTTACTCGGATACAGATCCACCCCTCTTATGGGAATTGATTTTAAACTGCTAAAAACATCAGGAAATATTTTAAATATGTATTTGACTCCATTTGAAGTGTTTTCCATAATATTTCTCATTTTAATAACAATATTTGTCTTATATAAAATTTACAAAAAAACTAAAAAGACAGAGCTGAATTTTATGAAAGCTTTTCTAACATTTTTCATAACGATAGCAGCAACCCTATCTTTAACATTTGGATTTTTAACTACTGGAATTTTAAGTGACAATATTCCTCATTTAGGAGAAGCCTATAAAAAATATGGTTTTGCCTACTGTTTTTCAGCTACATGCTTTGATAGAGGTGTAGATGAACCTGATAATTATTCTAAAGAGACTGTTATAGCAATTAAAGATGATATAGAAAATAATCTTCCTGAAAAAGAAATGAAAGAAAACCCTATATATAAATCTTTTGAAGACGATGACTGGCCAAATATAGTTTATGTTCAATTAGAATCATTCTTTGATATTACTCATATAAAAGGATTAAGTTTTTCAGAAGATCCTATACCTAATTTCTCATATATACGAGATAATTATTCCAATGGATATATGTCTGTAAATTTATTAGGAGCAGGTACTGCAAATACAGAATTTGAAGTATTAACCGGTGTAAATCTAGATTTCTTCGGTCCTGGAGAATATCCTTACACAACTATATTAAAAGAACATACGTGTGAATCCATAAATTATAATATGAAAGAACTTCATGATTATTCTTCTCATGCCATTCACAATCATACAGGAACATTTTATGATAGACATCTTGCATATGGAAATATTGGATTTAATACATTCACATCTAAAGAATATATGAACAATTTATCCTATAACCCTATGGGATGGGAAAATGATGATATTCTCACTTCACAAATCATAAAAGCATTAAATTCAACTGACACTAAAGATATAGTTTTTGCAGTATCCGTTCAAGGACATGGAAAATATCCTGAAGAAATCATAGATGATAACAGATACATCACTATAGAAGGGTGTGAAAGTGAAGAACAAAAAAATTCTTATGAGTATTATACTGAACAAGCTAGACAAATGGATGAATTTGCTGGTGATTTAATCAATACATTAGAACAATCATCTGAACCTTGTATAGTTGTATTTTACGGTGACCACCTTCCTGGATTTTTCATTTCAAATGAAGATTTAACATCAGGCGATGTATTAAAATCAGAATATGTCATATGGCATAATTCCAAAGCAGATTATATCATAGATAAAGATGTTGATTTACAAACATATCAAGTTTCTGCTAGAGTAACCGAAATGCTCGGTATAAATGGTGGACTTATAAACACATTAAATCAAGAATACCTGTATGATGATTTTGAAAACAAAGAATATCAAAGAAAACTAGAATTATTGGAACACGATATTTTATACGGTGAAAAAACAGCATATAACGGACTAAATCCCTATAAAAAATGTCCGCTAAAGATGGGAATTTCCCAAACAAAAATTCGATTCACTAGAAATAAAATTGATGATATTAATGAAGCTTTCATATTTGGAAATGGCTTCACCAAAGATAGTCACGTATTTATAAATGATGATGAACAAGATACTATATTTATTTCTCCTACAATTTTAAAAATTACAGAGAAATATTTAGAAGCAGGAGATCGAATAACTGTAAAATATCTTAGTGTAGATAAAGAAACATTGAGTGAAACCAATCAATATATTGTAGAATAGGACAAGTGATGAATAATTTAGTGATAAAGGGAAACACAAAAAAAGAATTAAGAAAATTAATTGAAAATTCGCCTGTTGGAAGTTTTATTTGTACAGCTGAAAAAGAACTAAATATAGTACTTGCAAATAATAAATTTTATGATTATATTAAATGCAATGAAAATACCTTCCACATCAAGTATAACTCTTCTTTGATAAATTTTATTGATATGAAAAATGATTTTTCAATATTCACAGATGCATTAAAAGATCTTAATAAATCTGGGTCTTTTTCTATAGAATGTCAAATAAAATCATTGGAAGGCGACTCTTACACTACTATAGTTAGTGGAGAGTTACTTGAAAATACAAATGCTAGTAAAAGATTAATAAATTGTTGTTTCTTAGATGTTACAAAATATTCTATTCAAAATAAAGATAGAATAGCAGAATTACATGAAAAAGCAAAGTTAGATCCATTTACAAAGGTTTTAAACAAAACAGCTACTGAAGAATCTATTAATGAATTTATCAATAGTAATCCAGATAATAGAAGCTGTTTATTAATGATTGATATTGATAATTTTAAAAAAGTAAATGATATTTTAGGTCATATATATGGAGATGAATACATTTTTAAAAACATCAACAGTCTAAAAGCACTTATTAGAACTTCTGATATTATTGGAAGAGTAGGTGGAGACGAATTTATTATTTTCATTAAAAATCTTCAAGATAAAAAAATTCTATTTGAAAAGCTCGGCCACATAATCGATTTATTTGATAAGAAAATTGATACAGAATATACTGTTATAAAAACATCTTGTAGCATTGGAATCAGTCTATATCCTCAAAATGGGAACAGCTATGAAACATTATATGCAAAAGCTGATAAGGCTCTATACAGTGCTAAAAACAATGGAAAGAATACATATGAATTCTATTCATATAGAAACAACCTTAACAAGACTTCTAATACTTATCAAGCAAAAGAATACAAAACTAGTGAAATAATCAAAAATCCGTATAAAACAATTTTAGAAATGTTTCATTCTTCTAACAATCAAGAGGATACAGTGGATAATATACTAGAAATTATCGCAGAAGAATTTGGAGCAGATAGAATTTGCATATATCGTTATTTCAAAAACAATCTGTGGGTTAGTCTATCTAATTATTGGCAAAGTTCAAAATTTCCATGTAAAGAGATTGAAGAGCTTCAAAACAATGCTTCTAAATGGATTTATGATGAAAATTTACTTGATGCATATAATATGATTGTTTTTGATGAAAACACTAGAAATATGCAAAGCATTCATGAGTTACGTAAAAATTCAAATGATAATTTAAGCAGTTTAGTACTTTCACATGTGGTTGAAGGTTCTCAAAAAAAAGCCTTAATCAGTCTAGAATTTTTAAATCATTCTATTTCATTTGGAGACAAGCGTAAAAAATTATTATATGACATAACTAAAGCTCTAACCCCATTCATATCAGATAGATTTAATTATGACAGACTAACAAATCTAATGGACCGAAACTTATTCAATAGATACTCTTTATACGTGCTAAAAAACGAATTCAAATCAATAGGAATCATAGATATTGATATTAATGGACTTAAAACAATAAATGATAAATTTGGATATAATGCTGGAGATAAAGCAATCAAATCACTTGCTAATAATTTAAAAGAACATGCGTGTGACAATCCTATATTCAGATTTTCTGATGATGAATTTATAATTATTTATCCTGATATTTCATTTAATGATTTCATAGATAATGTAAAACATATTCGAGAAGGTTTGTTATCTTTACAAAGTATAAATGCATCGACTGGTTATAGTTGGGCTGATGAAGAAATTGATTTAACCATGTTACAAAAAAACGCTTCAGATATGTTAAAGGCAAATAAAAGAGTTTTCTATAAAGAATCTGATATTACAGAAACAAAACATGATTATAAAATTTTCACTAAGCAAAGATTGTTTAAATCTATGGACGAAGGTAAAATCTCATTTAAATTACAACCTCAAATTGATGCTGTCAGCACTAATCTGATTGGAGCTGAAGCATTAATTAGATTCATACCTGAGGAATTAGGATATTTATCTGTGCTTAATTTCGTTAAAACTTTAGAAGATCAAAATCTAATCAGCTACATTGATTTTTTTGTATTTGACAATGTATGTAAATTTATTCAGCAAGCCCAAACTGAAAACTATGAGCTCGTTCCAATATCAGTTAATTTCTCTAGAGATTCACTGATTGAAGATAAATTTATTGAAAATATTAATGAGATGGTCAAAGAACACCATATAGATAAAAAATCATTTAAAATTGAGATAACAGAAACTGTTGGTACTATAAAGGACTCCATCATTCAAAGAAAAATAAGTCAATTATTTTCTATGGGATATAGTATATCTCTAGATGATTTTGGCTCAACTTATACTAATCTATCATTAGTTTCAATGTTAGAATATAATGAATTGAAAATTGATAAAAGCTTAATCTCATTAATTACAAGCAATAAAAAAGCTTCAATGATAGTCAGCAATATTATTTCCATATGCCAAAATCTAAACATTGATGTTATTGCTGAAGGTGTAGAAACTCAAGAAGAGTTAGATAAATTAATTAGTTTAAATTGTAAAAACATACAAGGATATTTTTTCAGCAAACCAATTTCTGCTGATGATTTTAAGGAGAATTTTATGAATAAAAAACAAACAGTAGTACTTTCTAGTTCAAATAAAAACAAAATAATTGAAATAAAAGAAATACTAAAAAACAAATATACTATATTATCAAAATCAGATGTTGGATTAGATGATTTTGATGTAGAAGAAGACAAAGATACTTTGATAGGTAATGCTATGAAAAAAGCTGTGGAACTAAAAGAAAAATTAGATAACACCAAATATAAAGATGCCATTGTAATTGCAGATGATACGGGTTTATTTGTCCCAGCCCTTGACGGTGAGCCTGGTGTATATTCCGCTAGATATTCTGGTGAAAATGCTACCTATCAAAGCAATGTTGATCTTTTACTTGAAAACATGAAAAATTTAAATGAATCAAAAAGAGATGCCTATTTCGAAACTGCAATAGCAGTTATTTTATCAGACGGAAGTAAAAAAACCGCTATCGGTAGAGTTGATGGTAAAATAACTGAAGAAGAAAAAGGAAATTTAGGATTTGGATATGATCCAATTTTTCATGTTACAAGCTTAGATAAAACTATGGCAGAAATGACTTCGGAAGAAAAAAATTCTGTTAGTCATAGAGGAAATGCATTAAGAAATCTAACAAAAATCTTGTTATAGGAAAATACATATTTATAACGACTATAAGACTTTGGCTTAAGTAAAACTTAAAAAGCCAAAGTCTTTTTTATATATTTTAGATAATTTTAAGTTTTTTGTATTATTATAAATATATAATATTTATAAGGAGTGATCAAATGAATGACTACGAAAAAAGCAGAACTGATTCATTAAACAAGGAATTAGCAGAACATCCAGAAACAACACACAATACTAATGAACAAATACATGTAAACCAAAGTGATAGTGAAATGAATAATGAAAATTACACATTCAAATCTACGTCAAATGGTAGCATAACAAACAACGCAAGAAATAAAAAAGTAAGGCATAAAAAATCATTTAGTTCAACTAGTTTGATATCTATGGCAATAATAATATGTTTATTAAGCAGCTCATTTGGAGCTTTTATGGGAATCAATATATATGAAAAATATAATAAACATGATATAGAAGATAATAATAATATAAATACAACTATAATTAAATCAGATAATAATATGTTTTACGCAGCAGCTGTCAATGAAAAAAACAAAGAGGCCGTAGTTGGCATTTCAACAACTGGAACACAAAAAATAGATACTTTTTTTGGAACTACTGAGCAAGATTATGAATCTATTGGTTCAGGTTTCATAGTTTCAAATGATGGTTATATCGTTACAAATTCACATGTGATAGGTGACGGCAATTATAAAAGTGTCAGCGTATCTCTATCAGATGGAAGTATCGAAGAAGCAGAAGTACTATGGTTCGAACCATTTCTTGATTTAGCTATAATAAAAATAGAGAAAACTAATTTAAACTATGTAGAGTTAGGGGATTCGGATAAATTGATAGAAGGCGAACCTGTTGCAGCAATAGGCAATCCACTATCCTTAAAATTCAATGGTTCTATAACTGATGGAATTATAAGTGGATTAAATAGATCTATAGAAATAAATGGTAAAACAATAAAACCTTTGATTCAAACAAATGCTTCAATTAATCCTGGTAATAGCGGTGGACCACTTTTCAATTCTGTTGGTGAAGTTATAGGAATAAATACTGCTAAAATGAAATCAGCTGAAGGCTTAGGCTTTTCCATACCAATCAACACACTAAAACCTATTCTAGCTCAATTAACTGACACTGGAGAAATTCAAAATGTTTATCTTGGAATCAAAGGCACCTCAGTTTCAAAATATGAACAAGTATTAGGTATAGATTTAAATGCCAATGAAGGAGTCTATATAGTTGAAGTTCAAAACAATACTCCAGCAAAAACTGCCAATCTAAAAAGTGGCGATATAATAACTAAAATAGATGATATAAAAATAACAGATATGCAAGATATCAAAGCCGCTTTATATAAATTTCAGATGAATGATTCGGCAAAATTAACAATTATTAGAGACGGCATCGAAAAAGAACTAGAAATAACTTTTACAAAATAACCCAATTAATTCCTCCCTTTAAAGAGCAAGTAGCTATAAGTTTTCTTGCTCTTTTTGTTTTTTTCATATAATTTCATGAATTTTTCATAAAACTATATTAATCTATGCGAAAATTTGGTATGATAATGTTATCGTGAATTATATAAAAAAGTAGGGGCAGATAATATGTATTTTGGAAGTATAAAATTTTTCAAACATCTTATTTATTTATGTATCGTGCTAGTTTTATTTCTCACAATAGTTGGATTTACAACTGTTATTGGTTGGTGTATTCCTGATGGAAATGATGAGACTACAGAAATTGTAGATAATAACTCATCGATAAACAATTCAACCTCGAATAATAAAGTAGACGAGCAAAATGATAATGATGATTTAACTAGCAAAACGGATCTTACTGATCCTAAGGAAAATATTATTTCAGAAAAAGATAAAACAGACTCTAGTTCTGAAACTGATTCTGAAGTAAAAACTGTACATAGCAAAACGGCTTATCTTACAATTGATGATGGACCGTCTTCACACACTGAAGATATTCTTGATTTCTTAGATAAAAAAAAAATAAAGGCAACTTTCTTTATTGTGACTGGCTACAAATCTGATTTTGATATATTAAATGAGATTGTAGACAGAGGTCATACATTAGGTCTACATTCTAATTCACATGACTATAAAATCATATATGAATCGGTTGATGCTTTTATGAAAGATTTAGATGCCGAAAAGAAAATTATCCTTGACAATACAGGTATTGAACCAAAAATAATTCGATTACCTGGAGGCAGTATTAATTCATACAATACTACAACTTCAGCAAAAATTATAGAAAAATTGACAGAAGAAAAATATAAAATATTCGATTGGAACGTCTCATTGCAAGACGCTCAAAATATAACAGATGATGAAATGTTAGAAAGAGCAAACTTAAGCTATAACTTAGTTGAAGGAAAAAATCTAGTTATTTTATCTCATGATTGTAAATACTCTGATAGAACAATTGAAGCTTTAGATGTATTTATTGACAAATTACAAAATGATGGATATACATTTGATAC
>Ga0193963_1000156_pt1 | contig 34563 bp, 37 predicted proteins | sample FB_6_MG_FD_140359 | JGI IMG/M metagenome (GOLD analysis project Ga0193963, IMG submission 140359) | Microbial mat bacterial communities from the Broadkill River, Lewes, Delaware, United States - FB_6_MG | ecosystem: Environmental > Aquatic > Freshwater > River > Microbial mats | place: USA...
GACAGAGCAGACGAGTTCTTCAACACAGAAGGTGAATGTGCTATCATAGCTAAGCACCACAGGGTGTTTCAAGCTAAGATGCCTATTTGGCTGAGTAAACAATTTAATCGTCACAGAGTGTCTTTACAGGAGCTTAGCAGACGATATGTTTCTGGTAAAAAGTCGGAGCTGGAATTTTATACTTCTCCTAAGATGTACTCTGTTGTTAATCCGAATTATGTAGATGATTTTGGGGGTTACCCTGATACGAGTGAGTTACAGGAAATGTGTGTAGAACACTACTATCAAGCAATTTCTGATGGTGTCAAACCAGAGGAAGCTCGTAATATTCTGCCACAGTCTTTGTATACAACTATTTGGTCTGCTTGGCTACCAAGTCAACTGTCTTCGTATCTCGAATTACGTACTGATAAGCACACACAATCAGAACATAGAATGTTAGCTGAAGGTATGAAACTACTAGCTAACCCAGCAATCAAAGCGGAGATGGCAGTATGAGTGGTGACTCCAAACTGGACTCCTATAAGCCCCTGCCAGATTTCAGTAAAATCACGGATTGTTCTGTTAGTACGGATTTTTGGTATGTTGAACAGGAAAAGATGAAAGAACTATCAAAGAAGTCTAAAGAGGAACGTGATAGTCTTAAGATGAGCAGAGAAAAGTTTACTAAGGAGTTTAATTTATGAGAATTAACGTAATAGCAGCAATAGGCAAGAACAACGAGATAGGACTGAATAACCAACTTCTCTGGAAGTCTAAGTCGGACTTGGAACATTTCAAGCAACTTACTTTAGGCAAACCAATTATTATGGGACGTAAGACATTTGAGTCACTGCCTGGTATTTTACCTGGACGGACTCATATTGTGATTACGCACCATACTAAGGATGCTCTAATAAAGTCTTATATGGACCAGGTTCTTTGGGACTTCTCATTTGTGTCAGCTATAGACTACTGTAAGCAAGTTGGACACGATGAAGTATTCATCATTGGTGGAGCCGCAATCTATGAGCAAGCTCTACCTTTAGCTGATGAACTTCACATCTCACACATGGACTGGACTGGTGAAGCTGACACATTCTTCCCGGAAATCGGTCCTGAGTGGTCTAGTCGAGTACAAACAACAATTCAACGTGGTACTACAGGAGAGCCTGACTGGTACTATACCAAGTACACACGCAAGTAACCAATTCGCACATGTGGGTTATGTTCTGTATCCCGGAACCACTCAGCTTACGGTGGCTGTAGTCGAACATGTGTATTAAATCCGATTACCAAATACAAGGAAACAAATTGAATATTTTTATAACACAAGCAGAACCAGGATCAAGAGCGTTCGGGATTGAGCTATTAGCAGCACACAAGAACGGTTTTGAGTATGGTCGGTATGAAGACACTAACCAAGTTTTTGCAATTAATGAAGAAGATGATCTTATTTGCACTCGTCCTCTTTGCCCAGCAGAAACACTCCATGTTTTGGAGGACAATTACCCAGATGGAATCCCAGATTCAGCTCTTAGTGACGAAGTTTTACTGTTTTTAGCAGCTGAAGGAACTCCAGTTGAACCTGAGCTTGTTGATCAGTGTGTTAACGCTTGGCAGTCTTATATCAACTTTAACACAGCTTCATCAGATCAGGAATCTGCCTTTTACGAACAGGCACACCTTGCTTGGGGGTTAGATTTCACACACATCATTAGTGCAGATGGCAGATACTACCAAATTGTTAATTCTGATGGTGATGTCCTTAATCTAACTGATGCTGAAATGGGGTCTCTGGGACTGCCATTACCCAAGCCGCCTATTACTGAAGCAGACGCACTTGCGGATTTAGCAGGAGAACCTAGACCTGACAATCCTTCAGCCAATGCTGTTGAACCCGAGGAAAAACGAACTGGAGGTACCTCAACTCCTCTCAGCTCTGACCAATTAGCAGCTAGAATCGTGATGCAGGCTAGACACATTATCCTGAACACACTTGAACAGTCTGAGCAAATCACGCCACAGCAAACAGATACTTGTCTTAAGTTAGCAACTTTGGCGAGGCTGTAGTCGTGTTACACAAGAAGCAACTTTTCAACCTAGTTGAGGATATATGTAAGCTGAACGATACATCTTGGAACAACCCAAAAGGTTCATACGATGCAAGCAAAGCAGCAGCTCTTGTTATTGAGGAAGCACTGGAGAAGCTACCATTAGCTGACAAGCTTGCTAAACAGCTTGGTTGCGACAACAACCCTAAGTCTTTGGCTAGGTGTATTGTTGGTTTAACTACTGGGGACAATATTGATGGTACTATGAACGAGTCTGTGCCACCAGTTGGTGCATTCGACTCTAGTCTGGACGCAATCTTCATCGAAGTAGGGAACATGCACATGCAGGGACTTACACCTTCACAGATTGTTGATGGTCTGCAAGTAGTTTACACAGCCAACTCGATGAAGGGCTCTGCTAAGGATTCCAACGGGAAGATTACTAAGCCTGATCAGTGGGAGCAACTGTATGCACCTGAGCCGAAACTACAAGTTATTATGGATGGTAAGTAGGATTCGAATTTCACAATTTAACCAAACTTTAAGCTACTTTGCTTGACTTTTGGTTGGGAGTAGAGTATAATTACTTTGTAAAAGCAACTTTTACGACGTAATTTATACCTAGTTACTAATAGAGAAGGTCTTTCGTCCAGATTCACCTTTTCTATTAGGAACTATTCGTAGCAAGCAATCTGGACAATTTCTTCTACTCCTTACTAATTTTAGTCTACAAGGAACACAATATGCTAAAGCATACTATTACAACATATAAGGAAATAAACATGATCGGTGGAGTATTTCGTCAAGGCGGCATCAACTGTATTTATGGAGCAAGTGGGATGGGTAAAACTATCAGCTCAATTAAGGCACTTAATCAGGATGGTATTATACCAATTCTTCTGGATTTCGATGACAACGACTCTGCCGAGCAGAACGAATGTCAGTTTAAACATGTAGAAGGCTGGGACTTCATGAAGGCCTACAAGGATCCGGAAACAGCAACTACTATACCACGAGGTGAGGTTATTGTTATTGATACTTGGCACCTATTCAGTGACTTCTATAATGAGGACCCAGAACTACTAGCCAATCTTGCTGATGGTAACACCATTATCATTATTGGCCACATTGTGGATATCGCAACCAAGCAGGATATTCCGGATATACCATCTGAGTTTATCAATCACTGCCACGCTAAGTTATTCTTGTCTTTTGACAAAGGTAGTTCAGCGAAGGGCAAGGAACGTTTACCTGGACCAGTCCTCGAGGTGAAGAAGTTGCGTGGCTACAAAGGCCCTAAATTAATCCGTAATTGGATGAGAAGTTAGCTATGGGAATGTTTTCATTGGCCTTAGTAGGTGATAAACAGGACTTAATTGACAATATCAAGGCTAATCTTGATTTATTTAGTACTAGGGACTCGGTTAAGTATGAATACTTATTGGATATGGTCCAATATGATCTTGACGCTTTAATTAAACTAACAAAACCGGAGTCAACATGACCTATGAACCATATACCAACAGTCTACCCTTTTGGATTAAACTTCAGCTGTTATTTATACCTATGTGTACTAAGTACACCACACAATCACTGTATGAAACTGTATGGAAATATGAGGAATACAAAGTGCTTAATGGAACTAAGTACATATACCACTATAATGGAGGTGTGTTATGAAGTTCGCACCACTGAACGTCTTTGACGTGTTAGCATTTCTTACAGTAGCCTATTTTGGTTACTGTATGTACACTCTGATTCCACCAGAGGAACTCACCCCAGCAGCCGGAGCCTTTCAGGTTATCCAGCTATATTTCGTAAAAACTTGGGTTATTGTGTTCATCACAGGCTCAATCTTGTATTCACGTATTGGAGGTAAGTGATGATTAAGCTATCATTAGTAGCTGCAGTGGCCTTGGCTGAACCTTCGGTTGTTTCAGTTCCACGGAACAAGTATGATGCCTGGTACTGCCCTAACTTTATGGGTGGTGTAGTCCTACCACTTGAACATATCAATTTATTGTGTACGGAACACGGATGGACTAAGTCTTTGGACTATGTCACTGGCACTTGCACATTCAATCGTTAATCTACCAGGCACTCACTGAGTGTCTGACTAAGTTAATCAACAAAGGAACCACATGAACAAACTACAACAGGACTGGCTAAAGGCCAACACACCATCTGTTACTATCGTGCCTGAACCAATCAGGACTGCACAGGACATCGAGGACTCAATCGCTGAACACCGAGCACTGTCACAAGTACGTGCTGCAATGTCTTGGCCCAAAGCCACGAAGGAACGGTCTAAGTTCAAGGTAACTGACGACTACACAACTTTTAACTACGGAGAATAACATGAACCAATTTATTTACGACTACGACGAATCCCTTGAATTTGAGGGAGGGTATATTTCTGAATCAGACGAACAGGAACTTATTGAGCATATCCTAGAGGAATCTCAGTATACTGATCTTGACCAATTTGCTTTGTCTAATGTGTCTTATGACGACGCATTGAACTTAGTGCAATCTACAGACAGTTTCAACGACGATGTGTATGAGTGGTTATCTCATCAGCCTAATGGTATTTCTAACCAATTTGTCGAGCATTTATCGGAATCGCCTAAGGCAGTTGAGTCTGTGGCTTACACACTAGCGTATGAATACCCTGAACTTGGTACCAAACTGTTGCAGGAATTGCTTTATTATAGCAACCAAGGCAGGTTGTAATGGCCTTACTTATCATTGGATTAGCAGTATCTCTCAACCTTATTATTATCCTGATTAAGTTTAACCGTAGACGCTTTCTTGATGGAGTTCTCGATGCGTCACTGTTAGTTATTGTTGCTATTGTGTTTGGAGGGTCATTCAACGCACTAGTTGTTGGTACTGTCGCATCTACTGTAGTCTCTGTTTATCTGTGGTGCTCCCCACCAACTTTTGGGGGCACTCATGCGTGACTTTATTCTTGCTATGCTAAGTATATTAGCCCTTGTTGTTGGTTTCTATGCCTTCCAATTACTTGTTTTACTCACTGTCGGTCTAGTAATTTACTGGACAGCACCGTACATCCGCAAACTTAATCGCGCAATCAAGGAGAAGTGATGGAATGGCTTCTATTATTTATCTTTGCTTGTATCGTGTTCGAGCATCTCACCGGCAGGGCTACTTAGCCACAGCTGGTGTTATTATCATCTCTAGTATATTGAATGGCCTACCCCAACCACCTACTTTTCGTAGTATTGCGTCTATTGGCGAATAGTACTGATCCCACGGAGTTTCAGCATCTAATCCACTTAACCCTTGAGCACCTTCTGTCAGGAACACAGTACCAGCTTTCTTACCTAGCATTTTCATCATTGCTGGGAATACTCTGAAGAAGTATTTCGTGAAGCTGAATATCAGCGTATCATTAGCATACTTTATTCCTCTATTATCCAAGTATCCGTAGTTTACTGTCAACCCATCAACATAGTTCAGCACGTTCTGTTCCACTTGTTTTGCAGTAGCATCTTTACCGCCCAATTTACCTGCGAATGTTTCATTTTTGCCTTCTTTATTGGCATCATTGTACTCCGCCATCAGGTCTTGGTATATTATCATCTTTGTTATCACGTCGGCATATGTTGTTAACTTCATTGTCGAATCATACAGCGGCGAGTCTTTTCTCACGTACAACGTATCTATTACTTCTTTTATCCCAACTTTATCATTTTTTCTTTTTAGCTTGTCTAGGACAGCATCCAATTTACCTTCAATTATCCCTTTTTCGTTCATCCACTCAGCGTTCAGGTCTTCTAGTATCGCAGTGTATTGTCCATCTTCCATCAACGGATGTACCGGACTATTTTTCATTCTATTTTCTATGTTTTTTAATTCTTTTTCATCTATTGTTTCACCAGCTTCCTTTCGTATTGCCAGCTTACTCGATGTTCTCCTATCGTCTTGGTATCTGTTCATCTCTGACCACATGTCTGTGAACCTACCCAAGTACTTCAGTGGATCTTTGCTCTTTGTGTGTTGTAGTGCAATCACCATGTTCGACCCATTGTTTCCTAGTATCGTACCAGCTGTTTTTGTTACTACTGCTTGCTTCCATCCTTGCGTTATCTCTTGTACTATCAGCTCAGCTTTTCTAGCAACTAATTGTCGTCTTTTGCTATTTTTTATCATTGGTAAGTTCATTATGCTCATATCTTTGTATCCGAAGAAGTCCACTAGCATACTTTCTTCCACCATTAACTTACCGCCCATTGTTCGCTCTATTTGCGATTTCAGGTAGTATGGTATACTATCCCAGTACTCTTTTTCTTTGCCTTCTGAGGTTTCACTAATCTCCACGAACGTATAATCTTTACTACTAGCATATTTTGTATGGAACCGTTTGAAGTATCTTATTGCCTCTTTATTACTTATCATTGCCTCTTGTTTGTGTGTTAAATCTGATACTGTACCGCCAACGGTTGGTAGTATGTCATCTTCTACCCCTAAGTACTTATATTTCACGTCATGTGGTATTCTTACTCTGTAGTCATATATCTCATTCTTACCTGATCTCTCTGGTATTAGTGAATCTTTACCACCTGTTGTTTCTTTGGCCAACATTGCTATCTCAACTTCAGCTTCTTCTTCTGTTAGTTCATTTATCTCTATTAGTAGTCTTCGTAAGCTGTCCCCTTCATTCTTCAACTGTACCTTGCTCATTAGTCCTTCTGTGTACCCAACTTCCATTGATTCACCTACTACTAGGTACATGTCTTTACCAATTGCTTTACTAAGTGCTTCTTGTTTACCTAAGTTCTTCATCTTTACTCGTTCTAAGTCTCTCAGTTCTTTAGCTTCTACTATGTAGTACCTTTTGTTACTTCCATCCTTCCTATTACCATATGTTTCCTGCTTAGCGCCCTTAACTTGGTACATAGCATCACCACTGTATGCATCTTCTAGTATCTTTTCTTCATTTACTCGCATCAATTCCATTGCGTGGTCGAATCCTTTTGCCACATCTACTATCTTACCTTCTGGTGTCACCAACTCTTTTGTAAGTGCTTGTATTACCAAGTCTTTATTCTCTTTTGCACTGTATCTTAGTGCTACTAGCGATGCCATCCTGTCAATCTCTGCTACTACTTTTGGATTTTGTGTCTTCAGTAGTGCGTAACTGATCTGCGATGCATTCACATACCCATTCGCTGTGTCTGTGCTGTTATCTACTAGTAGTTTACCCAATTGTTCTACTGCGTCTACTACCTCTTTACTGTAGTTGTGTTTGAATATTTTCAACTCAGCCGTTATTCTTCTTTCATCTTGCAAATACTTTAGTATCTCTTTACTGTTACCTAGTACTTTAGCATCTGTGTCTATTAGCACTCTCTTAGCTGCTCGTCTCTCACCTTTCGACAGTCTGCCTAGTTCGTAGTCTTTCTCTAGTACCTCAATTGTGAAGTGCTTGATTGGTGCTACTGCATTCTCTACGAATGCTTTAGCATGTCTGAACATTTGGTAGAACCTTGATACGTCTTTATTTGACATGTCTCTTGTCACACTTGCGAATATGTTGTTCTTCAGTATGTAGCTCTTTGCTTTTGCTATTCCTCTTATCTCCCACACTTTATCTATTGCTTTTCTCAGTCCACTTTTGTTGTCTGTTTGTCTTATGTAGTCCGCGTACGATCTTTGTGCTTTCTTCTCTAGTGTGGTGAGCTCTGCTACTTTGCTATCAATTTTGTCTAGTCTCTGTAGTAGCCTCTCCGAGATACTCATTTCTTCCACTTTTCTGTTACTATGCCCCAATTCCATTGCTTTATTTAGCATGTCTATTGTCAGCTCTCTAGCATCTTTTCCCTTGAACTTAGTGTTTCTGTACACTTGGTTGATTATCTTTGCTATATTATTCCACAGCTTCTTCCATCTGCTTTTTGTACCTGGCTCTATCTTCATTGTGCCCATTATCTCGTACGACGCTAGCTCATTTATTGCACCAAGGGCCTCTGCTAGTTTCTCATTTGTTGTTGCTGCTGCGAGGAACTCACTTGCTTGATCTTCTGCTATTGGGTTACGGAACACGTACTCCCATCTTTCTTTAGCGAACTCTTTATCTTCTGCTGTTACATCACTATCTGGCAGGAATACTTCCCAGCTAATCTCTTTTGCTATTGCATCTCTCAGTCTCAGTATCTGCGATGTCAGTACCTTATCTTTTACCAGTACGTTGTGGATCAGTAGATGCTGCAATTCGTGTGCTAGTATGTCTGTATTGCTGTTGAACCTCGTGTTACCTTGTATCAGGTCTACCTTTCCACTCTCTACTGTTGCTTCACCCTTCGCACCTTTATTGTCCAAGTCCTTGAACAGCTGCACGTCAATTTTCACGTCTTTACCAGCATTCATTAGTACGTCTTTGTACATATTCAGCACTCGCTTCAACTGTTCACTCACCGGCTTACCATCAGCTTGTGCTGCTACTGTTGCCAGTACGTCCAAGTCATTTACTATCGTACCACCCAACTGTCCCATGAACTCAGTGTTTCTCTTACCTTTTTCACTGCCAAGTGTTGCCATCGTTATTCCGTCTGTTAGCATCCCTGTGTATAGCTTCAGGTCATGCTCACCGTTTATTCTTACTTTGTTGTTCGACAGCATCTCTGTAGTCTCAACCTTCACGTCAGTCTCCATGTTTGTGTCCATGTCCTGTAGTGTCAGTGTCTTACCTACTAACTCTGAGCCTCTATCGATGTACGGACTTACTCTTTTGTCTGGGTCTGCGTACATCCCTTGCCGTGTAGCTCTGTTTACCCCAGCCTGTACCCTTCTCTCGTACTCAACTGCTTGTTTAGCTGTTTCTATTACTTCTCTCGCTTCATTTTCTTCGTTTATTAGTTTGTCTAGTGTGCAACTCATCTCATACAATCCTTTAGTTCTTCGTGTCGATTATTCTTTTTACCTGTATCAGTTATGTTACCGTCTTTTTGCTTAGTTTCTGCCATCTCAGCTTCTGCCTCAACTCCATCTTCCAACAGCATCTTGTGTCTCATTAGGGTGTCTTCTAGCAACTTTGTAGCATCTTTACCTAACTTACTATCACTAGGCACGTCGTTATCAATCACTATGTAGCCTTTTGCTGCCATTAACTCTTCCTTTAACTTCGGGTCATTTGCTACTACTTTAGTTACTAATTCGGCCATCAGTTGTTTTTGTTCTACTACTGGTCTTGTTACTTTCTTTCCATCTACCTTCTTCGATTTCTGGAAGTTGAACGCCTCAACCATGCTCTTATACCCTACTGTCTTGTTTGTTTTTGGGTATCTGCTGTTCCACACATTCTGTAGGAATTCTACTTGTTGGTTTAGTGTGCTGTTTGGGTGCATTGGGTTACTTGCCTCCACCACTGTCACTTCTCCATCAGCCTTCAACTTCGTTATCTGCAGCCCTTGTAGTGCTGTGTTTAGCTCTACTTGTCGGCCTTGTGTCTGGTTAGCACCTACTTTCTTATATCTCTCTGTAAGTGCTATCATTTCGTCTATTATACATTTGCTCATTAGCAGTTCTCCTCTAACCTTTGTGTCTGCATTTGGTCGAACTTAGTTTGCAGTACTTTTCTTAGTTTTGGGTCTTCTATGTTCCCAAGTGTTTCGTTTATTGATTGTAGTATACCATTTCTTCTATTTGAGTTACTTTGTTTCTTAGCTTTACTTCGCAAATTTTGTGCGAGTTGTCCTAGTATGTCCCCTAACTCACCCATTTGCTCATCTCTTGTCGCCTCATCGAACACAGCGTTCACTGTCTCGTCACCTACCGATTTGTGTGCAGGTGCTGCATCTGTTGCGTAGTATTGGTTCGATTTTACTTTCTTACCTCTCATTGCTACTCTGTTATCATGTATATTACCAATCTCTGTTAACGGATCACCACTATTGAGTGCCTCAGCAACTTGGTTCATGCTTTTCATGTCTGGGTATACTCTCTTCATTGCACTTTCTGTCTCGTCGAAGTTAATCAACTCTAGCGCTTGTTTGATGTTTAGTTTACCCTCTTTCTTTAGCTTCAGTAACTTCTGTACCGCGTTACCAAGTATACTGTGTCTCATGTTGATGTCCAGGAACGCTTTGTTCATCTCTTGTGCTTGTAGTATCCCTTTCTCTCCATTTACTCCTAGCATTAGCGCATCGTACACGTTCAGCACGTCTTGTGTATTACCCTCAATCATTACTGTCCCATCCACGTCATGGATCTGTACTACTCCAACTGCCCCTACGTTTGTTACTACGTCCTTTACCTGATTGCTTAGTGTTACTGCTGTACTTCCACTCCCACTTTGGAACCCTGCATTTCTTACTTGTACTGACAGCTTACTTGTGTCTGCATCTGTCTTTTCTAGCTTAATTAACTCTTGTTGACCACCACTAGCATTGTTTGAACTGTAGTATGTACCTTCTTTCTGCATCTCAGCGTACACTTTGTCTAGTTGCTTTTGTGTTAACTGTGATATTCTCGTAGCACCCAATTCAGCTAGTTTCTTGTTCAGCTCTGTTCGGAACACCATGTAGTTCAGCTGTTCAATCAGCTTTACCGACTCTCTGAACTTCACTACCTCACCGAACTCTGTTGTGAACGCATTTGCTAGTTGTTCACCAACTTGCTCATCTATTGCGTTTGTTAGTGTGTTTACTGTCTCTTCTTCCATATATCGTACTGTTGTGTCACCTTTAGCAACTCTATCTGCTAGTTGTCTTTGCAGCTTTGTTATTGGTTTTTTACTTGCTTCAGCTTCAGCCTTATCCTCTGCCGCTTTTGCTAGTTTCTTAGTGTCTTTGTTGTACTTCAGCATCTTGTCTGCACTAGCAATCATCTCATCTGCTTTTGCTATCTCTTTTGCCAACTCTGCTTCACTCTGTACTCTACCTGTCTCTGGGTTGTATATCTTATTCTCGTACTTGATCTCCAACTCAGCAGCTGTCTTACCTGTTAACTTCTGTAGTGCATCTGTTGCACCTTTACTCATTCCTCCATCTATATAACTATTTCCCACTATCAGCGATCTTGCAGCAGCTTGTCTGATGTTTGCCATCCCAGCACCGTAGATGAATACCATTACTGGCCCTTTCATGAAGTTTCTCCACTTACCACCAAGCACTTCTTCCATTGCTGCTAGTATCTCTGCTCCGCCTTCTTGCTTCAATAGTCCCTCAACTACCATTGTCTCTGGTGTTTGGTATATATCTTTACCGCCTTGCTCTTTGTACTGTCCGTGATTGTCGTACTGATCGTAGTAGTTATCCACGTACATCCCTGTTTTCGATAGGTGTAGTTTTGTTGCTTCTGTGTACCCAATTTGCATTAGTGTTGCACTCATCCCGTTAGTAATCCCATCTATCTCTAGTGCCAAGTTAGTTGTTGCTTTGCCCTGTTTTGCTAAGTCGTGTAGCAATTGTACCAATTGTAGTGTGTGTAACTTCTCATCTATGCTGTGAGCTCCACCCCATTTGTTTACTGCTTCTAGCGTACCTTCCTTTACCATCTCTTCGAACTCTTTGCTACTGTACGTTATCTTTGCGTTATCGTCTATCGTGAAGTATTTTTCACTCATCTTAGCTATTGATGTTTTGTCCTCTAGTTTGTCGATGTCCATGTCAAGTGCCTGTGCTGCAGCAGCTCTTACGAATGCCATTGTCTCTTTGTCCACCTTACCAGCTTCTATTGTTGTTGTCATGTCTCCAGCACCTACCAGGAATCTACTGATCTTACTGTTTTGTGGGTTTAGCATCATCGAGTCCATCATTGTTCTACCACTTTTTGTGTAGTCGTACGGTATGTAGAACTCATTGGCACCTACCATCTCGTATACCTCAATCATTCTCTCTATCTGCAACTCATCTGCCTTGTACTTAGCGTGTACCGACTCTGCGTTCATTGTTGCTGTATTTGCTAGTATTGTGTCCAGGTCTCCTAGTATGTCCATTTTCAGTTTATCTACGTCTATTGTTTCATCTTCTTTTGCGTATTTACCTAGTACTTTGTGTGCTTGTTCACTGAATGTCCACGGTGTTGTACCTAATCTCTCTTGGTATGCAACTGCTGGGTCACTCATCTCTGTGCTTGTCTTTCTTGCTCTCTTGCCTTTATTTGTGTGTATTGGCTCTGTATCTATTGTTGGTGTTGTGCTACTTTGTGCAAACTCTAGTGTTGACCCAACCCTAGCGTATTCTGCTGGTACATCTTCCATCATCAGTACACTTATCACCCCACCTGGTCTAACATCAGCACTTGGCTTCTCGAAGTCTATCATCCCATGTTGTACATACGCATTTTGTCTATATACCCCATTCTTGTGCGACGAGTGTGTTCTTAGCATGTTACTCAGTATCATTGCTCCTAGTGAGTGCTCTATTGCATTCTTATCTTCAATTATTAGCGAGTCGTCTAGTTTCATCCCCATCTCAGTAAGTAGTGTCTTACCTGCTGATTCGTACAGGCTTGCTGCTGGCACCAATTCCCCTCTTTTTATCTTATTCTCTAGCATTTTCTTCGAACTCTCTGGTACTATCCCTGTTGCTGGGAACAAGTGACCGAACGAACCATCTATCAAGTCGTGCATTTGGTCTCTGTTGTATGTCATCATTGCTTTCGCTTTGCTGAACATTATCAGTGATGTTGTGTCCATTGCACCTTTTACCAACTCTGCATTTGCTGGATCTGACAGTATGTCGTTCATTCCACTTTGTATTAGTATGTTCTTGTCATTCAACTCTAGCTTTGCAAGGTTTGTTTGCTCTAGTACTGGTATGTTTGCTCTGTCTGTACTGAATGTGTTCAGTGTTTTCAATGCGTCCTTTACTCTTTCTTCACCGTTTTTACCTGCATTCTGGATGATTCTTGGCATGATTTTCATCAACCAAGCTTCTTTGTCCTTCATGTTCAGCACTGTATGCGTTGTACTAACTCCACCTGATTTAGCCTTAGTTATCCCCTCTACTACAGGAATCCCAAGTGCTTCTATTTTAACCATTTCCTGTGCTTTTTTCTTTATCTTGATGTCGGCTTTTACTGATCTTATCTTCTTGTCGGCCTCTTTCATTTCTTCCTTAGCCAGTCTGATATTCTCTTTTTGCTGTACTATTATCTTCTTCAGCGAACCAATCACTTCTCTTGCTGTCTTGAACAACTTAAATACTCTCTGTACTAGTGTTTGTGGAGCTAGGTCTTTTTTGTTCATTGCTACCTTTAGCATCTTACTAACCATTGTTAATCGGTTCTTGTGTTGGTCTAGTCTACCCTGTATCGCTGCTTTGTCGCTCTCTAGTTTACCAAGTTCTGTAGTGTACTCATCTATGTCGTTTTGTACCTTCTCGATTATCCCATTCACTAACTCTGCGTCTAGTTTCTTACCAGCTTTTACTTGCACTACTTGCTCACCAACTTTCTTCTCTGCCTCAGCTACTGACTTCTCAGTGTTTTCTGTTGCCTCAACCACGGTTTCCATTGTAGTTTCTTTTGGCTTAGCAACCTCTTCATCTTGCTTTGCTCTAATCTTCTCTGCTACCTCAACCTTTGTTTCTTGTGGTATTGTACTGTCAGCATCTACTTGTGCCATTGCCCGATCCAAGTCACCATCATTTTGCTCTATTACCGAGTTTACGTCAACTGTTTCATCTGTGAACAGGTCTGGCGCACTCTCATCTGCTTGTGGGATATTTGTATCCTCATACTTAGCAAGCTCTTCTACTATTGCATCTAGTTGTGCTGTCTCAGCAGTTTCTTTGCTTAGTAGCTCTATGTACATTGATTTGTACTGCTTTAGGTCCAATTTGTTTTTGATGTTAGCAATTGCGTCCATCTCACCATTCAGTGCTGTTTGTGCCTTTGTCATTACCTCTAGTTGTGCTGGTGTTAAGTTACCTGACTCTATCGCAGCTGTTGCTATCTCTGATAGTCTTCTATTCTCAACTTCTTGGCTCATTATGTAGCTGCTGATCTCTTGTGGTGTACGCAATCTCTTTACTTTTACTCGTTGCTTTTGTCCTTCAACCTTCTTCGACTGTGTTGTCACACCCTCCAGTTTACCTACTCTCGAGTGCATGAATGTAGCTAATTCTCTAACTACTCCACTAGCAGCATCTTCATCCTTTGTTACTGGGTTTGTTATTGTTGCTGTAACATCTGCTCTGTGTTCTCGCAAACTCTTACCAACAGAGTTTTTCTTCACGAAGCCCATGAACTCAATCTCATCTGCTACTTGTTGAGCTGTCTTTTTTGGTGGTTTGCCGTCTTCTGTTACTTCACTACCTAGTTGTTTCTCGTACAATACCAATCCATCTTCTACTTTATTCGCATATTGTGTTATTGGTTCACTACCAAGTTTTCTCATCTCTTGTAGTATTGCTCTTACCTTCACCAACCCCTCTTCGTTCAGTGGCGTGTCCTTAGTAATCTTAGCCTTTTGCTCAGTTGTCATCGACTCTGTTAGTGTTTCAATCTCTTCTACTACTCTGTTGCTGTATATCTTCTCTATCTGTGCTTGTGTTACTTCCCCAACTTCTTGGTTCTTTATCATCTCACTTAGCATTGCATCAACTTCAGCGTCTGTTGCTACTCTTACTTCATCCTCACCTTTCGATAGCATGTGGTTAACCGCATCTCTTACCAATCCAGCGTGGAGCACATCCATTGCTACTTTGTCTGTTTTGTCTACTTTGTATACCTCAGCTACTTTGTCAGTAGCATCTTTCATTGCGTCTAGTGGTGTACCAGCGTATCCAGCTGCTTTTTGTATTTCTGGACTAGCCCATATCTCAGTAGCGTATGCTGCAATGTCTTGTGCATGTGCTTTAGCTGCTTCTGGTTCTACTTCGTATCCTTCACTACCAACTGACTCCCATCTGTTTTGTCTACCAGTTCTTGTTGCTGATGGATCAGTATCTGTTGGGTCTGCTTGCCCATCTGTCAAGCTTACTAGCTGCTCCTTAGCTATTTTACCAGTTGTGCTAAGTACTTGAGGGACTGCACCAACTGTTTTCATAGCAGCTACTGAACCTGGAGTCATCAACGCACTTACTACCATATCTTCTTGTGTTTTTTGTGATGTTAGTATGTCACCAACTGACTCAGCTCCGCCTACTTTGTACTGTTTACTAACTGCTTCTGCACCAGCTTGCAGTACCTCGGTGGGTATCTCTTTGAGTATTGTATCTGCGGCGACACCAAACCCTTTAGCAGCTAACGTTTTAGCCAGTCCCATCTTAGCCCCGTCATCTGCTTTTGATATTAAGTTTAGTACTTGTTTACTACCAATCCCATTAGTAGTGATTATCTTCTTATCAATGAACCCGTCCAGGTTGTTTTTGATCATGTTTATTGTCATTGATCCCATAACTCTACTAGCTGACATATCTTCGTTGTGTTCAGCTTTGTACGCATCCATGTCCGAACTTGTGTCACTAGCACTAACTCCGATGAATCCTGCTTGCCCCTTAACGGTATGTGCTATTTTATCTACTAACTTAGCATTTCTCATTATCTCTTTGGTCTTAGCAGCTTTTTCAATCGCACTTGCTTTGCCTGTTTTCGATGCCGCATCCAATACTTTCATCTCTAGTCTAATTGCTTTACCAAGTCCACTTACACCTTGCAGTACTTTACCTGGCATAAATAGTGTTGCTACGAACGCAAGTGAACTAGCAGCAGCTTCTGGTGCGGCTTTTAATCCTGCCCATCCACCATCTTTTATCAGTTCTATCAGATCTCCGTCTTTTTGGTATTGTTTGTATGCTGTCTTAATCTCTTCTGCGGCCTTCGCTGTGAATCTATCATCGTATCCAGTTAAGTCATTAGCCCACTGCGTAATCTCTTCATCTGATGCAATGTCACCACCGATGAGCCCGCCAGTTGCTGCTCCAAGCAGTTCTGAACCTGCATCTAGTACACCATACCCAGCTCCAGCTATCGTACTTCCAGCTCCAGCTAATGCGTTGCTAGCTCTGCCTATTACTGAGTTATCCATGCCGATGGACTTATTTAACATCTCTGTATTAGTGCCACGTTTGCTAGCAACTGCTTCCATCTCTGCTCTGTACGCAGGATCAGCCCATAGTCCTTTACCTTGTTCTTTTGCTTGTAGCATTAGTTCTTGCGCTTCTGGTGTTTGGTTGTCGAACGCAGGTATAGCGTAGCCATCAGCTACCATCTTGTTTTGGTAATCTGTATTTTCGATTATTGGTCTACCATAGTGCCCTGTTCCAGTACTTTTTGGAGTGTCTTGGTATGTTGGTGTTGTTTGAGTGTCATTGAAGCTTGTTTCTTGGAATCCACTGTCAATCCCATTGAAGTCTAGTGTACTGAACTCAGCCTCTAGTTTAGCCGCCTCTCCAGCTGTTGCTTTGCTTACGTATTGTCCTAGCTTACTTTCTCTAGCTTTGTTTAGTCTATCAGCTTTTAGTGCGGTCTTTGGCATCTCTGGAGCATCTATTCCAGCTATTCTGTAGCCTTGTCCGTTTTGGTATACTGTGTCCGCATCGTATATGTATTGGTCTGTATTGTTTTGTGTGTTATCTTGCGTGTTAGTTTCACCAAACGCTTGTTGTAGTAGTTCGTCTTGAGTTGGCATATTGTGTCACCTTCAGTTTTATTTTACTGAGTGTAACACAATATTCCTTATGATTTTATTTAAGTCCGAGAGCTCTCTTGAACTTTTCTAGGCTAAACTCTCTGTCTTCATCAGTTGCTACTGTTATTGCATTAGCGATTTCTTTGTCACTCTTTTGCTCATCTTTTGCTAGTTTAACTGCCGATTGAGCATCTTCTCTCTCATCATTGAAGTTGAATATCCCAGCATCGGTTCGAACTCCCTGGATTGCTTTTGTTAGTAGCTTACTACCTGAATCGTCTGGTTTTGGCTTCTTCTTAGCAGCTTGAGTAGCATATCTCTCTAAAGCTTTACCACTCATTCCTTTTGGTACAGGTTTGCCAAGATCTTGTAGAATCTGCTTTCCAACTGAATCAGCAGCAGCTTCTTCTTTTTGTGCTGTTAGTACTCTTAATTGTTGATCGAATGTAGCCTCTTTGTATTTTTTCTCTAAAGCAGCTTTAGCTTTTAGCTTAGCTTCTCCTCCTAGTGTTGGGTGATTCATTACTTGATTAATCCCATACTCTAATTGTTCTTTTTCTGTCATGTCTCTAGTTATTGGTGTCTGCTTAGTCACAGTCTTAACTAGTTCTGGTACAGATTGTTCAGTTACCGTACCTCTAATACCAGCCAATCCAGATTCTAGTAGTGCTTTGGTATGTGCTTGTTCCGGTGTATATTTCTGCTCAGTTGGTTGTGGCTTCCCTAGCAATCTACCAATTACTGAATCTGCACCAATGAAGTCATTGTTTTTATTTCTTTGGTACTGTGTGCCTTGGATATTTTCAGCACCTTCAACTTTCTCCCTACTATACTTTGCAAACAACTCACTGTATTTATTAGAACCTTCTTCCTGTTGAGCCAATCTTCTTGTGTTCATTTGCTGTTGCTTCAGTAGGTTTGCTTCAGCCTGCTTAACTTCAGCTTCGTTACCTTGTGTTACTATGTCAGTCCTAAAGCCACCAACTGTCCTATTTTGTTGTGCTTGTGCTAGTGCCTCTCCAAGCAACTTATCTTGAGTAGCCTTGTCAGCTTCTCTTTGTGCACTTGCTCTCTGGAATCCCAATTGCTCTTCAGCTCTTTTGTTTGCCAGTGCCTGTTGAGTGCTGTCTAAGTACCCCTTAGCTCCAGCTCCTAGTCCTGCACCAAGTTGCTGTCCAGCACTTGCTTGTAGTTTAGCGGCATTTAGCATTAGTGCTGTATCTGCTTTAGGAGTTTCTGTTGTATAGAATAGTGCCATTTTACACCCCTAATCCAGACTCTCTGAACCCTCCTGCCATGGCTAATGATGCTTGGTTTCGTCTTTTATTGTCTGCTGCAATACGAGCTTGATCAGCTGCAAGTTGTTTTGCATATGTGTCTGCTTGCATTTCAGCAGCTTTTTCTGTTGCGCTAGCTCCGATCAACCCTTGTGCTATAGGTGCAGCCAATGCTACAGTATTCTTACCTGCATCTGATCCTAAGAAATCACCTACCCCTTTATACCAAGAACCAGTGTTGCTTTGGTTTGTCATTTGGTTTGCACCTCTTGCTAGTCCTCCGTAGGCACCATTTGAAGTAGCCTCTTGTGTGGCCGGGAATGAGTAATCATTATTTGTACCAGTCATACTATTTAATAGTGCACTTTGCTCTAATGACGCAGGTCTCGTAGGCATAGTATTTATAGCGTTGCCCATAAAGTCATGTGTTGTACTAGGACCAAAGCCATCTGTACTATTATAGTCAAGTCCTCCATCTCTTCCCAATCCAAGCCCGTACGCTAATACTCCTGCACCAACTCCTGCTTTTAACCAATCTTTTGAATTAAAACTCATATCTATATCCTTTTTGTGTTTATTATAACTCAGTCTGACTTACTTATAAGTTAAACTGCGTTCGTAGTTCTGTAATTGAGTCACCTAAACCCTCAATTGCGTTCATCTGTGTTGTAAGTTCTGCCCTTGTAAGTGTACCTGTTCTTGCATTATACTTATCTACATTTTGATTGTATTCATCAATTGCTTCTGTGTAACCTTTTATCAACCTGTTCAGCTGACTTATTTGTCCTTGCCTAGCTACTCCTAGTACATCACCACTATCAGAGGTGTTTGTGTTAACTGGTTGTAAGTCTACAAACTGTCCATCCTCTTGTAGTAACCGTACTTTATCATCTTTACTAAGTTTTAAGTCCCTGTCCATAATCTCTCGGGGATTTCTAGCTTTGTCAGCTAAGTATAGAGGACCTCCTGCACTTTGTGCGTTATATGTCTCTCCTCCTGCCATGTATTCAAATGGGTCACCTTGTACATCATCTAATGAGTAGCTAGAACCTGTTTCATATTGCCATTGTCCGTAAGCATTCCACAACTCATCTATTGTATTATACCCATCACCAGTGAAGTCTCCTTTTGAACTTGTGAATCCGGTAAATACTCTATTTAGGTTACTTCCTGGAGTCCCTGTGAATCCACCGAACCCTGACATAGCAATGTAGCCTTGAGCACCTAATGCTGTAGCAGCGATTGCTTTTTGTCCTACTGTTAAGTAGTCACTGCTAAGTATAGCCTCAACACTAACTACTAATTGCCCCATTGTTTGTAGTGTTGTTGCAACCATCGCAATTGCTTTTAGGTTAATAGCAGCTTCTGTGCCTATAACCTTCTCTGCTAATTTTGTATCAACTAAAGATACTACAGCAGATAGTGCTAAAGCAACTCCCCTTACACCCATTGCGTAGCTTAAAGCAGTACCAAATACAGACCCAATTCCTTGGGCTATATCTGGGTCTAATGATAACTTGAAAGTTTCTGCTATGTCTACCAATCCTTCGGCAATAAACCCCAGCTTTTCACCAGATGAGGTATAGTGTTGGTTAGTACTCCAGGACATCCCAAGGAACTCATAGTTTGTTACAGAGTATAATCGCCTATTACCGTCATAGATGGTCATTGTTCTGGTATCAACTGCAAACCCTTCATCAAATGTAGACTGGAATGACAAATCCCCTACACCTCCGCCTGTGAAGGAATTGCCATATCCATTGTAGGTACCACCAAACAAGCCCATATTTAGGTCATATCCATTCCAGTTAAATGCTTGTTCGTATAACCCATCATAGAACCCGGTAAATGAGGTTTGCGGTTTTGTTAGTTCATACCCATAGTTGCTACTGTACGTAGCCTTTCCTGCCCCAACAAGCACACCTTGAGCGTGACTTAGGTTTCCGGATAGGATTCCCTCAGCTCTTGATATCTGTGATAGTGTACTGGACCACCCTCTATCACTTGAACTGCTATTAGAGCTCCTTGAAGGATCCCCAGAACCCACACTGCCACCATAGTCATCAATGTAGCATGTGAATGTACATAGCTTCTTAAGCCATAGTAGGTTACTTAACATCTAGTTAACTCCACCTGTAGCTTTTGTAGTAAGTGTAACCCCGTCATCATCTTCATAGTCGTGACTATGCTGTGTATATGTTTCTGTAACAATCCCACCAAGTCCGTCAAATGTTACACCAAGTAGTGTAGCGAGTGAATCTATCTTTGCATTAATTAAAGCAATGTTATCATTAATCTCATTATCTAATACATTGTTATTACCATCAAATGTAATGCCTAAGCTCTGTGCCATAGGCGATACTCTAGCATCAGTAATACTAGTAGCACCAGATGTGATGTTGCTTATTCGGGCTAATGCAGCTTTCGCTAACTTAGTCCCTTTTTTTCCATTCTTAGCCATGTTACACCGTTACAACTGTTGAACTACCACCAAATGTTGTTGTTGCCAGATCATCTACAATCTCGAAGTAAACTTGCCACATATCACTTGACACAGTTAGTCCACCTGCACCGAATGTGCCATATGTATCTGCCAAACTGTCTAGTGCTTTTATCTTTCTGTTATCTATTACTTGTTCTTTAAGAGCAATTATTTGTGCTGCTACATATTCTGCATCACCCTTAGCTTTATCTACTTGATGTCCCATCATAGCTAACTGTTGGTCTAACTGTTCTAATTCTTTATCGAATCTATATTTCTTCTCTACTAGCGCCATAGCGGTTTTTTGACTGTTCGTCATTATCTGAGCACGAAGGTCACTGTATGCAGCATTTTTGGCAGCAACTATCTCTTTTTGTGACAGCTGTTCTGAGTACTCATCTAGTAAGGCAAACTGTTTTGTTAGTATTGAGTCTTTGTCATTTGCTTGACTTATCATTGATGTTTCCACCAATTGCTCGTATATTGTAATATACTCACCTAAATAGTCTATATCATATGTTTGGTAACTTCTGTACTCCACTAAATCCGTGTCCGTTAGGTTTGAAGTATCGGTTGCGGTTACCCACTCACCCCAGTCATCAGTTACTAGTAAACGAGTTCTAGTTTGTATTGTTATAGCCATATTGTGCTCCTTATATTCATACTCAAACCTACCTTAGTAGGCTTGATATAATTACTTACCTTTAATTTCTGCTAATTCTTCCTCTGTCAACGGAATTTCTTGAATCATAAATGCTGGAGACATTTGATATGTTACAATCTCCCTACCTTTTGAACTTGTTGATTTAACTTGAATCAGTGCTTGTTTCTCTTTTAGCATATCCACGATACATTTGTATACTAGCATAGGCTTACCAAACTTCACTACCTGTTTTTTAGTACCCCATTTTGTCATAGTTGTAAACATGTCCGACGGAATCTCTCTCATTCTTGGGTCTAGTGCTGTAATGTTAACCTTAATCATCTGAGTTGATGCTCTCATACCGCTTACTTTTTCAGCCTCTGCTTTCACTTCTTTTGCGATAGCCTTACTTGTTTCTGGATCAGCTGTCTTTGCACCAGCAGCTTTTGCTTCAATCGCTGCATCTGCTAACTCTGCTTCTTTCTCATCTACTTGTAACTGTAAGTTTGCTGTACTTATGTTCTTTGGAAATTCTAATCCAATCTCTTCAGCTTTCGCTATTAGTTCTTCTCTTTCTGTTGCCATTTTGTTTTCCTATTTATCTTGTTTTTATTGTCATTGGTGATACCTGACTATTATTTGATCCTTTCGGACACCACTCTTATTTTGTTTAGTGTACACTCACATGTATGTGTAGTGATTCATTGTAACTTCCTGTGTTTATTAGTTACCTAATTACACAGGTCGTTTACTTAAAGTACCATTAATACTAGAATTTACTATTAGTATTGTACACAGCTAAATGGTCTGGCCTACTTATTAAAACCCCGTTCCAAAATTGAACCACAGTCATACCTTCATTTGCATAAGGATTTTGTAATGTTTGTAATTGCTCTGGTGTTTTTGTCTTAACATCAAACTTACCTTGTGTTCCTGCACCGTACTCAAATCCAATATGTGTGAAACAACCTGAACCAACGATTAACGAAGGATATACCTCGAACTTAGTACCATCATTTCTGAATAAGTCATTAGTTGCATTTGAAGCCCATGCTGCACCAACTGCTGCACCTGCTGCATCTGAGTACTTAACCATTTTCTTGTTAACAACAATTCTAAATGGACCAACTGCACCAATCTCACCGTGGATTGCTTTGATGTATTTACCATCTTTAGCGGCATCTGCATATTGCTTAACAGGGATGAACGCCATCTTAGGGTTAGTTGGTGTTGAATCTAGTGCTTCGATTGACATATAGTCCATTTTTTGCTCTGGGCTAATGAATAAGTATCTTGCTGCTTCAACTGTCTTAGTGTCAGTTAACTTAGAACCTGTAATGATCTTTGTGTCTTTTGGACAATCATTGTTATCTAACTCTGTGTCAATTGCATATAAGTCTTTTAATGTCGGTACTGATGTAGCGTCGATTGTTGCTAATGTTGTAGCATCTCCTGCGAATGCGTTGATACCTGCCCCATTGATCAACTCAATTGCTAATACATCCTCATTGATTTGTGCCGCACCTCTAACTGCCTGCTCTGTTACGTGCATTTTCCATTTAGGATCTGAATCAAATTGTACTTCTTGTTTTGTCCATGTAAAGTAGAAACCTCTTGGTACAATGTTACCTCTTACTTCTTTTCTTGAGAACGAAACTTTGTTCACTTCTTTAGAATCTTCCCCTAAGTTTGGTAGTTTACCTGTAATTACACCCATTCCTCTTGAAGAACCATATAAGTTACCATTTGCATAAGCTATACCTGAACTATCAAGTCCTAATCCTGCCCCACCGGCATTCTCGTCTGATAATAGTGGAATGTATCTGTGTCTTACTACTTCTTTACCCATGTTCTTTGGTTGAGTCATTGAATCTGACATTTGTGCCAAAATCATCTCATCTTTAACTTCGATAATCGCTTTCTTGTTGTAGTACTCTTGTCTAATCTGCGTGTTACCAGCAGCGTTATCTATTGTTGATTCTCCACCAGTCTTTCCTGTATTATATACCATGTTTTTATCCTATTTGTTTATCCATAAATGCTAGGAACTCATCATCAGTCATTTTGTCGACTGCTAAGTAGTCTGTTGCATTAGTAGCTCCAGCGTTAACTTGTGTAACTGCTGCACTCTGTCTTGCCTCTGCCTCGGCTTTTGCTTTAGCATTAGCTTCTTGCTTAGCTTTAGCATCTGCAATTATTTGTGCTTCTGCTTCTTTTCTAAGTCTTTCTTGATCTTGAGCTCTCTGAGCTTCTTGTGCTACATACGCTTGTTGTTGTGCATATTGTCCACCTGCTTGTAAGTAGTATTCGATGTCTGATTTAGTACCACCATCGGCTATCTTCAATTTAGTAGCAATTCCACTAACTGCATTATATGTTCCTGACTTCACATCCTCGTGGATTCCTGTCATTATCTGCTTAGCAGACCATGTTTGTCCATTTGGCATTGTCATTCCATTCACAATGTGTTCTCTTGACTTATAGTCCCATTGGCTTGCGATTACTTGTCGTGTCACCTGACCCTCTGGATCGGAGTCAATTTCACTGTATGCCTCTTCTACCTCTAGCTCAATCTCACTTTTACCATAATCCCTAGGTGTATAACTCAATTCTTGTTCAGTATCAATGTCAAGTGCATCTATGCCTGCTTGCTTGATTACTGCAGTAATTGCATCTTTATCACCTTTTAGTACATCTAACATAGTATTGAATTGTTCGTCCGTCACGCCCGCTTCTTCCAGTGCACTTATCTTCTTACCATATTGGGCAAGTTTTTGTGTCTTCTTTGTATAGTTAGCAGCCTTTTGGTACATCGCGTCGAATTGTTCTAACTTCTCTTTGTTAGTAAATTCCACTTCACTCTTATTTGCCTTAACCTTACTCACTGTGTTTAAATACTTGTCTAGTACATCATCTTCTGAGTTTGTTTCCTTAACCTCTTCAACTTCCGAGTTATCGACTTCTGTAGTTACGTCTGGATCGGCATCCTCTGTCACTTCTTCTGTCGGTTCTTCTTTTGTTTCAGTTGTAGTCTCATCATCAGTAGCAGTAGTTACGGAATCCTGTTCTGGTTGTTCCGGATCTGCTGCAATCTCTTCTGTTTGTTCCACTGCTTCGTCGAACTCTGAGGTAATCCCAGTTTCATCTTCAGTTGGTGGCACATCATTATCGAGTTGGTCTGTGTTCATATATGCTTCGAACTCTTCGTCCGTCATGTTATTAATGTTCATCTTACTCTTCTCCCGCTTGTCTAGCTCTAGCTACATCAGCCTCATTGATCACACCATCTAAGTATCTACGTAGGTAATTAACTGCCATTATCTCTTCCATTGTTTGTTGTCTCAATGCTGGATTCATATCAATCATCTCTTTTGATTGGTTGACTAATCTCTCCATCATATATCCATCAATCATTATTCTCTGAAATTGCGGTAGTGTGTTGAGGTACTCTAAGTCCTCACCTAGTTGAATCTTTTTTATGTTCTCGTTACTAATTGTTAAGTCAGTTTCATTCTGGTTATTCATTTCTGAAGCCTTCCTTTTCTGTTATTTAAGTTTAAGTTTTTTGACATTATTGGTCAGAGGCCTAAGCCCCTTGAGCAGCTAGTCCAGCTGGAGCCATTTGTTGACCTGCTGGTGTTACTGGTTGTTGTGTAGCTTGTTGCTCTTGAGCAATTTCTGCTTCCAACTCTTGGATTGCTAATGCAATTAGTTGTTCAGGTACACCTTGGTTTACCAACTCTTGTGGATCCACACCTTGCATAAGCATTGTCTTGATCTCATCAATCATTTGTCTTTCTTGGTCCATTGGAACCATAGCACCTTGTCCTGCTAATCCTGCCATCTTTCTATCCTTTGTTTGTCTAATTCTACTATGTAGTAGCTTAACTCTATCTTAGAGCACCTTGTCCTGCTAATCCTGAACCAATATATTGTTTCATTACGTCATTTTCAGCTTGTTTAGTGTTGATTATATCTTTCAATCTATTGTACATAGCCCCAAGTTCTGCATTCTTTGTTGCACTTACTTCGCCTGCTACTTGGTTATCTCTAGCAGTTTGTTTTGCTATTTTACCAAACTCTGCGTTGCTCAGTGTTTCACTTATCCCAGTACCATTTTGCAGGTCGTACAGGTTGCTTGCACCAGACCTTGCTTGGTTACTATCTAATCTATTGAAGTACTCTTGCTCAGCTAATCCATTTGCATCAACTGCTCTTGTATCCTCGAAGTTCTGTCCTATCATCCAATCATTACCCATTGTATACTCCTATATTGTTATCGTTGTTCCTAGCTTGGTAAGCCATTTGCAGTATGTTCGCTTTTGCTTTCATCTGCTCAATTTCCATCTTCGCACCATTCTTCTGTGCTTCTAGTTCCAGCTTCTCTAAGTGCCCAATTCCATTATCTTCTTTCAGGTATTTAAGGGATTCGTTATCTGTTTTCTCTTGGATCAATCTTGTGTCTGCTGCTAACTTAGCTGTTTGGGCCATCACATATTTTGCTTTAGCTATCTTCTCTGCTCTATCAGCTTGGTCTTCTTCACCTTTTGCTCTTAATGCTAATATCTCAGCTTCTAGTTTATCATTGTTCAACTTCAGCGTTCTCAGCTCTTCTTTTCTAGCTGCTTCTGCTATTGGGTCAGGTTGCTCAGCTTTCTTTCGTTCTTGCTCAGCTCTATCTCTTTGCTTCTTAGCCTCAACGGGTAATCCGGCTAACTCAGTCCAACTTGCCATCAAGTCAAACTGATCTGCAGGAGCCATGCTTGGTGCCATTGTTTGCATCATGAACGCCAACTTATCGCCTTTTACTGCGTTATCCTCTGGTGTACTTACTTTGATCTTGATGTCTACTTTACCTTGCAGGTCATCTCTTTTCACTGTCACATACTCTGAATTAGTTATTCTTACAATCTCTTCAGGTTCTAGGAACACTGCATTGTAACTCATCCATTTTCGTACTATTGGCTTAATCAAGTTTTCTGCTAAGTTTCTTACCGTATTCAGTCTTCTTGTACTCTGTGCATCTAGTACCCCTCTAGCACCAGCAGCTGAACCGCTGATTCCGCCTGCCAGACCTCTGTCTGCCATACCCATTGTACCTGTTAGTGAGTCTATATCATTCGAGGCCATTCCTAACATGTCAAACGCACTACCTGGTAATTGGTTATATGAACCATGTTGTATGTTTGCCACCGATGTGTTTACTTCAAAGTTCTTCCCTTGGTTCATCTTCTTACGGTTAACTGCATCCAACTCACCTTTTTTAGTGATTATCTGTCCGTTATTCGACTGTGCCATGTTGTCTACCATACCTCGGATTACAGCAGTTTTCAACTTCTGGCTATCATCGATGAGTAGTGCATTTGCTTCTCCATACATCTCGAATGGTTTACTATTACTTGACGCTATTACGAATGGTATCTTCTTATCTGGATATGGGTTACCTTGTAATCTGATTATTGTGTCGTTGATCCACGAACATACTATCGGTTCCGCTATCCCATCACCATCGATGTCGTAGTATCCCCAGTATTCGTACACTAGTAACTTCTTTCTTGGGTCATCCTCGAACTTGAAGTCACTATCTTCCATTTCTTCATAGTCTTCATCTGCATTTATGTCTGTTAGTTCTTTTTTGATTTTGTCTAAGTTTGAGTACTTAACACCACTGCTTTTTAGTGCACTTAGTGTACTTTCGTATCTCACTACGATGAACTGACATGCCTCCATATCATCTTGGCATGTCGGATCGATGTACACATCCTCATTTCGTCTAACTACTGCAGTTGGTCTATTCTCCACTACCTTAGTTACCTCAACTTGTTCTAGTCCGCCAATGTATTCCTCACCAGTTGTTTCATCAACTACAACTATTGCTTGTTCTACTGTTTCTGTCTCAGTCTTACTGTGCCAACCACATTGTGCTATTACTGTACCATCCATGTCATACACTTTTGTAGCTTTTACTAGGAAATTGTACCTATCAAACTTTCTAGTGAACTGAGTATTGATCACAAGCTCGTTTTGTCTTGCTGCTAATTCGTCTTCATATGTTACTGGTTCTGCTTTGATTATGTCATCATCCATGAACGGAGCTACCAATGTTGCATGCAACCATTCTGATTGTCGCCTAGCATCTTTACTTACTATCTTGGACTTTCCTTCCTGTTCATTCCCATACAGCTCGGCGTTGTATATCGACCTCGCTTTTAGTATGTCAACCATCTTCTCATCATGGTATGTTTTGGAATTAGTATAGTCTGCTTTGAATTTGGTTAGTATATCTTTTATTTTAGGTTTTTCCATTTGTACCATCCATTTATTTATCTTCTCGATTATATCCCATCATATATTAATTCTAGCTTTTAACCAGTAATCAACATCGCAATTTGCCGGTCCCATCTATTCTTAGTTTGCTTATAAGCTCTACTATCTTTAGCTTCTTTTGCAGCCTCTTCCCAGTCACTTATTTCTAGTGCAGCAATCATTTTCTTGAATTCACTGAATCCGTGCAACCCAAGTTGGTATGCCATACTTATTATTACTGCTTGTCTTGCTTCACTGAGTCTATGGAACCAATCATACTTAGCTCGAAGGGAGTCTGCTACCTTGCCAATTCTAATGTTAAGTATTACAAGTGACTCTTGCTCACTAATTCCCACATCTTCTATATTGAATCCATACCCAATAGTAAGTTTACCTGCAGTACAAGTGTAAGGGAATTGTCTGTATCCTTCTTCATCTGCTATTAGTTTTGTTGCTTTACTCATCTACTATCCTTTGTGTTTATCTAACAGAACCTCATTAAGTTTCTCTGTTAGTATGTTTACTTCATTCTGAAGCCTCTTTGCTGCATCCGATTGCTCAACTCTTTCATTGTAGTACTTTTTCTTATCTGGTTCACTGAAACTCTTCACAGCATCCAAACCGAAATTAAGTGCGAATGTAATAACGAACACAGCAATCGATACATATATTGTTTGCTTTGTCTTAATGTCACTGAACGCAACAGCTTGATCGTTCATTGCAGCCACTATCTTGCTGTTGAAATCCGCATTTTCCTCTCTTATCTTCTCAATAAGAGAATCGGAATTGTCTTGTCTGTTATGTACATCATCAATTCGTAAATTTATTTGGTTTACGACCATTTCATCCATTCCCATAGTATCTAATCCTTGAACTCATATTTATTTGCTATCTTTTTCAAGAACTCTCTACCTTCTTTACCAAAACAAGCATTTGATGCATCTATTGCATCCATCAACTCATCATGCATTTCTGTTATGTCTCTACCAACTCCACATATCGCATACATTGTACCTTCCAAGTTGTATACTGGACTTTTGTGTACTTCTAGTTTCATTTGCTTACCGTTGATGTTACCGAGCTCCAGGAATCGTCTGGCTTTCTCTGTTTCTCTTACTATTACATCTGAGTTAGCACATTTCTCGCCGAATGTGTGGTTGTCATTACCCACTTTTTCTTTAAACAGTTTAGCTATCTCTGTGTCTGTTTTACCTCTTAGTTGGTCCCATGACATATCGTAACAGAAATTCTTCATGAATATGCTGTTTGCCATTATGTATCTACCTTTCACATCTTTAGCCCATACCATGTCTGGTAAGTGGTTGATCACTTGCATGAACATGTTATCAGATTCCTTATGTTTTTGTTGTAGTGTGCGCAGTTCTGCTTGGTATTTCACTAACATCGCATCCTTGCACGCAATGCACTCCGATAGTGTCTTTAGTCCTTCCTCTGCTTTATTCATTGATTTACCTAGCCCAAGCACGTCTACGAAGCTTAGTGCGTCACCTATCCATCTACTGATCTTACCCATACTTACTTACTATTAATCAGAACATTTTTGTCCTGACTCCCTTTACTCGATCCGTAGAAGAAGTTGATTATCGTTGCTACTATTGTACCTAGTAGAAACCCAAGTATCGTATCAGCGAATCTCTCGTTACCTTCTGGTATCGTGATGAACGTAATGCCGAATATAAACACAATCGAGGCTATACTCCACAACGAAGCGAAGTAATAAACGAATCTCTTACTGAATACATCATCCTGCTCCAACGCAGCTTTCTGCATATCTCTTGCACTCTTGGTATTCTCTGTGTGGTACTTTAGTAACTCACTCTCATACTCTCTTTGGAACTTCTGTAGTTCAACTATCTCTTCTTTGCTTACTGAGCCTTTAGTCAGGTCAATCCCTGTCTTTTCGCTTACTAGCTCGATTGCTTTGTCAGCCCCACCTTCAATAGCGTTACTTAACAAATCGAGTCCTTTTCCTGCCAACATACTTAGTATTGGCGCTAATAATGGTAACATATTCTATCCTTTCTATTCCCCTAAACTTTCTTTGCAGTGGTTGTTTTCCATCTTCTTGAGAGCACAACAGACCACCCTATCAAACCAATTCGCCTTACCTTCGGTAATACGTCTACCAACATGAGAGCTGATAGTTTCATCTTGTGACCCATTCCATAGTAGTACGTTGAACATCTGATCAAGAGTCAGCAGGAACCTAAAGCCCCTACTTCTCTTTTTCATGTCTTTTTCAAACTTACGAGTAAGTAATCTAACTTCTTCAGGTGTTCTCATATTACTGATCTTTGTACTTGTCTAGCCATATTGGATCAAGTCCAACGACAGCTTCTACTTCTTCTATGCTTGCGCAGAACCATAACTTGCTCATAAGAACCCCAGAAGCTCTCATAGCTTTACCTAACTCAGTTTGTGTAATTGTTTCTATTGAGTTATCATACATCCTCCAAGATATTGTTTCATCACCTACTAATGTGTGTATAGCTCTATCCATTCTAGCTTGACTAGGTTCGTTACCATCATAAGCTAAGTTATCTACTTCAACTCTCATAGTATCTATAGCTTTAAGTATTGATTCTTTAACTTTAACTTTGTATAGTTCTAACTCTTGTATAGCTTCTTTTTCTAAGTCTATTGTTCCATCTAATTTATAATATGTAGCAAATGTATTATCTTCTTTTGTTTCTAATTCACTCAAAGGAAGCCAAGTATCATCTACCTGTTTGCTTCTTGATTGAATAGTATTGTCGTTGTTTAATTTATAGTAACCTTGCATTATTCTTTACCTCCAAATACTTGTACTGATACATCATTCCAATATGCCTTGTCTCGATATGAGTTATAGTCGTGTAGAGTAATCCTTACTTTTTCTTTTGATGAGTTAAGTCTTTGTATTGAAAGGGTGTTACTATAATTTGCTTGTGAAGTATTTTCATACGAACCTGATACAGAATAATTGATATTATCCATGCTAGTTTCAAAATATACGTCTGCGATACCATTTCCGATATAAACAACATCACTAACATTAAAACTATCTCTAATTGTAGGTGGCGTAGTTGTACCATCAAAGTTTACCCAAGCAGTACATTGATTCTTACTAGTTGAGCCAGAGTTTATCTCATCAGCAAAGTCCTGTACTGATATTTTTCTAGGGACTGTACTGTCTGATACAACAACATAATCATTTAGGCCAAGTGTTGATTCAGTTATCGTACTTAACCCATAAGGATAGAAATTAACGGTGCTGCCTACAGAACTTAGTCCAGGACCAGCATCTGTAAATCCTATGTTTGCTGCTAATTCTTGTTGAACAAATGCTGTACTTGCCACTTTAGTTGAGTTATCCTCAGCCGCTGGTGTTGGAACCTCAACAGTGCCTGAGAATGTCTTGTCTCCTGTAATAGTCTGTGTGCCAGCTAATGCAACGACATCTGTTTGATTGGCTTTTAAGTTCAGTGCAGCTTGTTGCGCTATACTCACAGGCTTATCAGCATCACTAGTATTATCAACATTACTAACCTCATCTTTACGTGCTACCCCAATGTCACTTATACCATCATTGTAGTACAGCCTCCCAGCATCTCCACCAGCTACGTAGTTGTCAATCGACAAGTCTCCAAGCGTATTTGGGTCGGTTATAGCACCATCTGTGTCAACCTTCGTTACTTTCAATCCCATATTTATCCTTTATTTTTATTATTTTATCTTGTTAAACCTTATGGTAGTATTAACTACCACTCAGTTATTGTTACCATTGAGTCTAGTATTTCCTGCAATCCGGTTATAGCACTAATTGGGTGTGCATTATTTTCATCCCTAAACCTCAACTGACTATGTCTTACTGCTAAGGGCGTATTTGTATACGACGCAGTACCATCACCTACTACGTATGTAACTGTTCTGTCTTGATTCGAGTCTGTCACTGCAAACACTCTTATCCCGTACCTAGCTGTAGCACTCACATTCTTTACTGGTTCTGTTATTTCGAAGTCCGTATATCTTGGTACTATGCCTAACGGAGTTGATGTCGATGTGAACAGTGTTGTCTCAGTCTCAGCAGGATCTACTGTCACATCCTCTTTCATGAACCCTTCATATCGTATCTGGGTTATACTTCCTCCTCCTACACTATCCACACTTGCATAGAAGTTAGCCGACCATTTACCAGCATCAATTACTGGTGTTGCTATTGGTAAGTCGAACAGGTACACTTCTCCTGCTGTTTCACCACTATTACATACTATTGTTGGACTAGTTGCTGTTATATCTGGAGTGTAGTTCAGCGTTTTGTATGCACCATCTATGGTTGATGTTGTATCACGGAAGTATAAGTTACCAGCGAATCCACCAACCCCCGCAGTTATTGTTAAGTCCCCTGACCCAAGTACATTCATTCCATTTAGTGTTCGTATATTTGTACCACTAATTAGCGTGTCTTGCTTAGTGCTTAGTGCATTTGCTACTACTACCTCACTTGCTGCAGCATTCGCTTCACTAGTAGCCGCATTGGATTCTGACAAAGCTGCGTTTGTTTCACTTGTTAATGCATTTGATGCACTTACTGCTGCAGCACTCGCGTCTGTACTAGCCGAAAGCTCACTCGCTGCTGCATTTGCTTCTGATAGGGCTGCCGCTGTCTCACTTGCCATAGCGTTATTCTCACTAACCAATGCATTTCCTGCACTTATTCCAGCTGCGTTGCTATATGTAAGTGCGTTACTTTCACTTGCTATAGCACTAACTGCCGCTGCACTAGAAGTTCCAGCATCTATATTAGCTGCAGTAGCATCTGCCGCGGCTTTTATTGCGTGGTGTTTTGCACTATACATACCTACTTCAACTTCTACGTCCTCAGCCTCCTCTGCCCATTGTTCTGCTTTGTCTCTGGCTGTCTCTGCTTGTATTATTGCCGTAGTTGCAGCCAGCACCAAATCATCCACTTGTCCTAACAGTAATATGAACTCCTCTCTAGTACCAGTAAATCCGCCTTCAACTGCGTAACTGTATGCACTATCACCGTTCTGTATTACTATTTCACCAACGTGTGCATTCTCTTCTTCGTCTGCGTATGCTGCATAGGTGTCTTTGTTTCCTCCTACACCAACTTCAACTTCTTCTTCACCAAATTCCCCATAACCAATTGCAGGTAGAACATCTCCATTTGGCAATTCACTTGATATGTGCACTATGTGGTGGATGTTTCTACCATCTTGTCCTCGTATGCTTGTTGTTGTGTACTCATATCCGTCACTAAACGCAATTGTTAGTGAATAGTCTGGGTTCATAGTTATGTCCACTACTGTCAGTGCATCTGCATCTTGCCCGTCATTTCCTACTGCACCTCTTAGGTCTTCTGTTGTATGTGTTGAACCATCACTGAACTGTAGAGTGAATGTGCCATCACCGTTGTTCTGGGATCCTGTTAGTGTGATAGAGTCTCCGTCGTCACCTTTCACCCCTTGTTCTCCTTGATCCCCTTGCACCGTGCTTTTGAACACAGTAGCATTTGCTGCTATGTAGTTATTAGCTGCATTTGTGATCAATGTGTGTAAATTTACTATATTTGTTGTCATTACCACTCCTCACTTGTATTTATTTCTGTAATTATCTCGTCTTTTAATACCTCTATATCTAGGTTATTACTAACAACGACTGTTGTACCGGTATTAATATTTGCGTACTCATTTACCTCCACTGTTAGGTAGCCTGTGCTTGCATTGTACCCAAATGTAGGGATTGGTGTTAGTCCATTTAACCCATCAGTTCCATTCTTAGCTACTGGTATCCCCAGTCTAAGTACAGTACCATCTAGTTCTGCTTCTGGTGTTGTTGAGGTTGTGTTGTATGCCACAATAGTTAAGTTCTCAAGCACATCCACACTGGCCAGTATCTCCGTAAAGTCAAGACCAGCTACAGTTGATATGCTAGCTAAGGTCTCTTCCACTCCAATAGCTTCTATTTCATCAATATGTGCATTCACCGCATTAATTGCATCCATTGAAGTACTGTTTACATTTCTGTCTACTGCGACAGTGGGTGAAGTCAATTGTGATTTTATTCTCATTATAGGAACCTTTCTTGTGTTGATCTGTCAGCTACATCATCCATTGTCACTACCCCAAGTAGTTCTGCTCTTGCTACACTTGCTTCAAATTTTTGGTAATGTGTTGTTGTTTCAGCTTCTACCTTACCATCAACAGCACCATGTGCTCTGTACCCTATGTAATGTAGTAGTGCTTCCAATAATGATAAAGGTAGTTGTAGTGTTTCTGATACATCTGTTATATACTTCGGAGCTGCTAAGTAAAGTACCCCTAGTACTTCCCCATCTGCTGGGTTGGGTATTTGAATCTGGTTGAACATAGGAGTCATCACACCAAGTTCATCATTTTCTACATTTATTGATAGGTTAGCACCAGATTCATCATACACTTCTTGTATAGCCATAACATCTAAGGCTGTTGAATCCATCTGCACCCTTGTGTCTGTCTGATCTAATGTGTATGTTGTACTGCCTTCTTCCATTGTGATTATTGCCTCAGCAGACCGTAACTGGAATCTTTTGTATAGCTCTATCATACCTAAGTTTATGTAGTTAATTACTCTAGCATCGCTCGGAGACAGGTTATTTAGCTCACCTGACCTAGCTAAGTTTATTACTTCACTTATTAGCATGTATCAACCTTTCGTGTTTATTTTACCTTATTATAGTTAATACATACTTACATCCAACTTAGAACACAGTACTTCCTCCGAAGTGTTCCTCCTCATCAAACGCACCGAAGTCTGTATATATAGAAGTGTTTAGTTCAATTCCTGAGCTATGTGCTACTAATGGAGCCATCTCAGTTGGTATGTGAGTTACCATACTCACCTGTAGCATTGTCAGCAAATCAGGTCCGTCATCAGCTCTAGTAAACTGTTCATGTGTTGCACCTTTTACTTGCAGTACCCATTCTTTCATATCTGGTGTATGCTCTAAGTGTTTCGGTAGGTACAGTTTCTTCTGTTGCATTATCTGTGCGGCTATTCTAAACCTCTCATGCTTCTTCACTCCTGTTGATCTACTCAGTATTCCTTCTCGTTCACTTTGTGGGTTATTTCTGTCTTTGGCAAATGTATAGTAATCCCCTCTTGTCATCATTATCTGTTTTAATGAATATACATGTGCAGTCTGTCCACCGTCCAAC
>Ga0193963_1000160_pt1 | contig 34190 bp, 33 predicted proteins | sample FB_6_MG_FD_140359 | JGI IMG/M metagenome (GOLD analysis project Ga0193963, IMG submission 140359) | Microbial mat bacterial communities from the Broadkill River, Lewes, Delaware, United States - FB_6_MG | ecosystem: Environmental > Aquatic > Freshwater > River > Microbial mats | place: USA...
CCTATTTTTACTGTAAATCTTTTTTTGTATTCTGAAGTATTGTTTGAAAGTAGATTTTTAAGCTGACTTAAATCTAACTTTTCACCTTCTTCTTTTTGTTGATGTTTCTTAAACTTATTAATTGCATTTTCTAACTCATCTGAATCTATTGGCTTCAACAAATAATCTACACTATTTAATTTGAAAGCTTTTAGAGCATACTCATCATAGGCAGTAGTAAAAATTATAGCACTATTCACTTCTATTTCATCAAAAATTTCAAAGGATAAACCATCGGCAAGTTGAATATCCAAAAAAATTAAATCTGGATGTTCATTGTTTGTTAACCAATTTAAAGACTCTTCAACTGAATGTAACATGACATTAGATTCTATTCCAATTTCGCTTAACATTCTTTTTAACCTTCTAGCTGCAGGTTTTTCGTCTTCAATAATTATTACTTTCATTTTAATTAATTGAGTTTTTCAAATTTCTTTAAATTATTTTGAATTACAACTCTTTTCATTTAAACATTATGATTCTTTTACTCGATCTCTTTAAACTATAATTACAACCTACTCCCACATATTTTTTTTATCTCTATCCATTAATTCTTTAATCTTTCTATCCTCCCAATTTTTACCTAAGATAAAATCCATTCCAAAAACTCCAAATGCGTGAAAAGCTAACCCAATTCCCCAGAAAAATAAAGTTCCGTAAGAACTCCAATCTAATAAAAGTCCAACACCTTCTCCTGAAATTACTCTTGCTAGAATAATAAATGCATTTACACCTAGGTAAACAAATAAGTGAACATAAAATCCCTTTATCGCTTTAACTTTCTTTTGAGCTCTAATATATTTTTGATTTTCTAAATTATTCTGTTCCATTTTTAACTTCTTTTATTTGAATCATTATCCATTAATTCTTTAATTTTTCTTTCCTCCCAATCATCTCCAAAAATTAAATTTTTCCCAAAAACTCCGTAGGCGTGAAAAACCATACCAATTCCCCATCCTAACATTGGCCACCAAAACCAGTGATAACCGGGTGATGTCATTAAATTTATAAATATTAAGAAAGGAATTACAAGACAATAGGATAATAAATTCCAGTAGAATCCTTTTATTTCCTCTACTTTTTTTCTAGCTCTAATATATTTTTGTTCTTCTGTATAATCAGTTTTCATATTGTATATTTTAATGTTTTGCTTAATTTTAACTATTCCCAATACTGTTTTTTATCACTCTCCATAAACTCTTTAATTTTTCTCTCTTCCCAATTTCGTCCAAGTATTCTATTATAACTAAAAGCTTTAAATCCTTGAAAAACCATTCCAATTCCCCAGCCTAACATTGGAAACCAAAACCAGTGAAATTGTGGAACATAATTTAAATTTATATAAATAATTATTGGAATAACTATACAATAAGCTATTAAGCCCCCATAAAAACCTTTTATTTCTTCTACTTGTTCTATAGCTCTTAGATATCTGTTGCTTTCTATATTTTCTGATGATCTCATTGTCTTTGTTTGTTGTGTTAATAATGGAATTTGTACTGTGAAATTTTCTGCTGTCTTTTCTACAAACACCTTTTTTAATGTTATTAAACCATATCGGTCTTTAATATTATTCAATCCTACTTTAGTTCCTTTCTCTAATGTTGACTTAGGATTGTAATTATTCGTAATTTTTAAATATCCATTTTCTTCAGTAATTATAACTTTTAATGGATTGTCTTCTGAAACAACATTGTGTTTAATTGAGTTTTCTAATAACAATTGAAGAGATAATGGTATTATTTTTAATTCAGGATTACTGGCTTCTTCAGGGATTTCAAATGTTACAGCATTTTCAAAACGCATTTTAAGTAATTCCATATAAGTTTTTGCAAAATGCAACTCTTCATTTAACTCAATTAGATCTTTACTTTTCTGCTCTAAAACATACCTATAAACTTTTGACAGTTTAGTTGTAAATTTTTCTGCCTGCTTTGGATTTTCCCCAATTAACGATGTTAATACATTTAAACTATTGAAAAGAAAATGAGGATCAATCTGACTTTTTAACGACTCAAATTTTGCTGTTTCAGTTTTTGCTACAATTTGTTGATCTTTAACCCTTTTTTCAGATAAAGCTTTATAAAAGTAAATTAAATGAAATACCAAACTTGCGAACAAAGTTATTACCAATCCAAATGTATAATAGCTGCTCGCATATTTATCATTTATAAAATTCTCGAAAGGTTGATTTAAAATAACAACTAATGTTATAAATCTTAATAACGCAAGACCTATCATTGTCAAAATTACAGAACCTATAGCACCAATTACAAACCGCTGTTTAGAATTATTTTTCCATCCAATTTTACTACTTAAATAGTTAAAGAAGTAACCATTTATAACTGATAAAACGAAAGCATACATAAAATGAATTCCAAACACTTTTAGCAATTCATTTACGGGTAAATTAAACCCTCCACCAAAAACTAACCTTTCTATAACAAATACTATGGCAGCTATTATTATTGAAATTTTTAATAAATTTTTAATGTCTGTTTTCATTTTATTATAATTTATTTCTTAATCCCTGCAATTTAAAACTTAATTTCTAATTTTAGTTCTTCTTTTAGAACCATAAACTTGGAATTTTCAAATTGAGGAGGCCCCATTAAAAAAGGATTATTAGACGTTCCATAACTTTCTTTTGGCATACCATTTTCATAAAAATCCATCTTATTGTTTTCATTTTCATCATGAAAGCAAATAACAGCATATTCTCCTTCTGGAACACTTTCAAATTGAACTGAAGCTATTCCATTATCAATTTTTGAAGACATTGCTTGCAAAGCTTTACTTCTAAACCCTTCCTTATTAAAAAGAGCGAAGCTAATTACTCCTTTATCGCTTAAAGCATTTGTTACTTCAACCGTAAGTGTGGTTCCGTTTAATTTTGTAGTATCTTCTTGTGTTTGTGCCAAAACAACCGAGGAAAACAGCAAAGTGATAATTATAATAATTTGTTGCATAATACTTTTGTTTAATTAATAGTTATTGATTTTACACTTCAAAAGTCTATGAAATCAACCGCAAACAAAATTATTAATAACTGAATTGTATTTTTTTTAAGATGAATTGTAATTAAAAACAGTTCAATGTTTATTACTCTGATTATAATGAATATAAATAGTAAAACTATTTTAAAAAAACCCTAACATTAGTCACCTTTTTAAATTAAAAAGTTTGTAGCTTTATAAGACTTTTCACAAAAACAATTAAATTATGAAAATATACGATGATAAACACATTAAAAATGTTGCCTTTGTAGGAGCTCATAAAAGTGGTAAAACTACCTTGGCAGAAACAATGCTCTTTGAAGCTGGATTAGTCAAACGCCGTGGTAGCGTAGAAAGCAAAAATACTGTTGCAGACTATCACGAAATTGAACAAGAAAGAGAAACTTCCATTTATGCCACCCCACTTCACACAGAATGGCGCAATTACAAAATAAATATTATAGACACACCTGGTTTAGACGATTTCATTGGAGAAATTGCCTCAACGATGCGTGTTGCAGATTCAGTTGTTACTGTTGTAAATGCCCAGCATGGAGTTGAAGTTGGAACAGAAATTATTTGGAATTATGTAGATCGTTTTTCTTTACCTACACTATTTGTAATAAATCAAATAGACAGCCCTAAAGCCGATTTTAATGATAGTTTTAAAAGTATTGTAGATTTAGTTGGAAACAACGCTATTAAAATTCAATATCCTTTAATAGATGGTGGTGCACAATGTATTATTGATGTACTTAAAATGAAAATGTACAAATTTGGACCTGAAGGTGGAAAACCTGAAAAACATGAAATTCCTTCAGATCAATTAGAGCTAGCTAATAAATTACACAACGAATTGGTTGAGAAAGCAGCAGAAAATGATGAGGATTTAATGGAACTTTATTTTGACAAAGGTTCTTTAAATGAAGATGAAATGAGAATGGGAATTAAAAAAGGAATGCTTAATCATGAGTTATTCCCTGTATTCTGTATTTCTGCATTAAATGATATGGGAAGTGGAAGGTTAATGGGATTCATTGATAATGTTGCACCTTCCGCAGCAGATTTAAAACCTGAACAAAGTGTTGAAGGAAAAACTATTGAATGTAAAACTGATGCTCCAACATCTTTATTTGTATTCAAAACTTTGTACGAACCAAACCTAGGACAAATTAGCTTCTTTAAAGTTAAATCAGGTGAAATCAAACAAAATGACAAGTTAGAAAATTCTAGAAATGAAGAAATTGAGATTTTAAATCAATTATTCATAATGGATGGAAAAAATCGTCAGCCAGTTGAAAAGTTAAGTGCTGGAGATATTGGAGCTACCCTAAAATTAAAATTTACAGAAACTAACGACACCCTTAGAGTTAAAGGATCGGACATCACAATTAAACCAATTAGTTACCCATCACCAAGAATACATAAATCGGTAAATGCAGCCGATAAAAACGATGAAGAAAAATTAAATGAAGCTCTAAAAAAAATTCGTAGTCAAGACCCTACAGTTATTATAAAGTATTCAACTGAGTTAAAACAACAAATTTTATCTTGTCAAGGAGAATTACATTTAGCAACTATAGATTGGACTCTTCAAAAATTATATGGAATAAAAGCTGTTTTTGAGCAACCAAGAATTACTTATAGAGAAACAATTCAACGTTCTGCAACTACTAGCTACAAACACAAAAAACAATCTGGTGGATCTGGACAATTTGGAGAGGTACACATAAAAATTGAACCTTGGTATGAAGGAATGCCTGAACCTGAAGGATTCAATATTAGAAAAAAGGAAGAAGTAGATTTAGAGTGGGGAGGTAAACTCGTTTTCTATAACTGTATTGTTGGTGGTGTAATTGACACTCGTTATATGCCTTCAGTATTAAAAGGATTTTTGGAAGTAATGGAAGAAGGTCCTTTAACAAAATCTTATGCTCGAGATATTAGAGTTATGTTATTTGATGGTAAAATGCACGCTGTAGATTCTAATGATATTTCATTTAAAATTGCAGCTGCGCATGCCTTCAAAGATGCCTTTTTAAATGCAAAGCCTAAATTACTTGAGCCAATTCATGAACTTACAGTTAAAGTACCTGAAGAATTAATGGGGAATGTAATGACTGATTTACAATCTAGAAGATCCATTATTTTAGGAATGGATAGCGATGGTAAATATCAAACAATTAAAGCTAAGACACCATTAGCCGAAATGTACAAATATTCAACTACATTGAGATCAATTACACAAGGAAGAGGTAGCTTTAGTACTCAGTTCTCAAATTTTGAATTAGTACCAAATAATGTTCAAGAAGAACTTATAAAGCAAGAGGCTTAAAAAAAGCTAATTAATACTAAAGATAAAGACTCGTCGATTATAAAATAATTCGGCGAGTCTTTTTCATTTTGTATAGATTAATATCTATTTAATTCAATCAATTTTACAATTTTTAAGGTTTTAGATGGTTATATTATGCCTAGCAAATTCAAAATACTAAATATTAATCTATAACAAATTTAACATAAATTTTAACATTTCCAAAACTAAACTCTTAATTTTTAATATTTTAAACAAACATCATTCCTTTTTTTTAAAATATATCCAAACTGGCATCAAATATTTATTTTCATAATAAATATTACATATCATTTACTGATTAATTATTACCTTTGCCGAAGAAATTTCGAATATGAAACTATTACTTATTACATTGGCCCTATTGGGTCTCGGAATTGCAGGTCTTGCAATTAAAATCTGGGCAAAAAAAGACGGAAAATTTGCAGGAACATGTGCAAGTCAAAACCCACACTTAAATAAAGATGGGGAACCTTGTGGTTATTGTGGCAAAACAGCTGAACAATGCGAAAATAGATAAAGGATGCTTGAATACCTGTTTATTACTTTCATAGTAATTTTTTGTATTCAATTTATTTATTACATACTTATTTTTGGACCTTTTTCTTTTTCTAACAACAAACAGAATTCATTATCCTTCAATAAACCTGTTTCAGTAATCATTTGTGCAAAAAATGAAGCTGAAAATCTTGAAAAGAATTTACCTTTATTACTAAAACAAAACTATTCAAATTTTGAATTAGTTCTTATTAACGACTGCTCTAATGATACCACATTAGATGTTATGAAGAAATTTAATAAGGATTATAATTTAATTACAAAAATTGTAGACGTTAAACCTAATGAACAATTTTGGGGTAGTAAAAAATATGCTTTAACCCTAGGAATAAAAGCAGCATCTTTTGAGCATCTTTTATTTATTGATGCAGATTGTATTCCTAATTCCAACTCTTGGATTTCCGAAATGGTAAAACAATTTAATAACCAAAAAGAAATTGTTTTAGGGTATGGGTCGTACAAAAAAATAAAAAATTCATTTTTGAATAAAATAATTAGGTTTGAAACATTGATAACTGCTCTGCAATATTTCTCTTATTCAAAAATTGGTATTCCATATATGGGAGTTGGCCGAAATTTGGCATATACCAAAACTCTTTTTTTCAAAAACAGTGGTTTTATTAAGCATATGCACATCAAATCAGGAGATGATGATTTATTCATAAATCAGGCTGCAACTAAAATTAACACTGCCAACTGCATCTCTATTAAAAGCTTTACAGAGTCTATTCCAAAAACATCATTTAAAGATTGGTTTCAACAAAAAAGAAGACATATATCTACTGCCAATCATTATAAACCACTACATAAATATTTATTGGGACTTTTTTATTGCTCTCAAATAACATTCTGGATTTTATCTATTTTATTGCTGTTACTTAACTATAAATGGATTGCTGTTTTAAGTATATTCTCAATAAGACTAATTATATACTATTTGATTATTAGTAAAACTGCTAAAAAGTTAAATGAAAAAGATTTGTTGTTATTTTCACCATTCCTAGAATTATTTTTGATATTAACACAATTGTTTATCTTTATAAAAAATCTTGTTTCAAAACCCACACATTGGTAAAAAAAAATATAGACATTACCGATTTAGTTGAAAAAGCTAAAAAGAAAGATCAAAAAGCCTTCAACACCTTACTCAACACTTATTGGAGTGATGTTTACAGATTTCAATTTCTGAAAACTGAAAACGAAGATGAAGCAGAAGACATCACAATTAAAACCTTCTCTAAAGCTTTTGACAAAATTGACTTATACAATTCACGTTATAATTTTAAAACATGGTTGATTTCTATTTCTAAGAATATTTTTTTAGACCATTTAAGAAAACAACGTACCGAAACTATATCAATAAATAAAAAAGAATCTGAAGCTTATAAAATATCTGATGAATCCCCATCAGCAGAAGATCAACTTATTATTGAGCAAAATTTACTTCAACTTAGAAACTATATAAAGTTGTTGAAACCTCATTATCAAGAAATGATAAATCTTCGATACTTTAGAGAAATGAGTTACAAAGAAATTGCCGACACATTAAATGAACCAATTAATAATGTGAAAGTAAAATTATTACGAGCTAAGAATCTCTTAGCTGAAATCATAAAAAAAGCACCAAAACATTGATTCTAAAAAAAGCTCATTGGTTAAGCAAGTTCGGCCCAGGTTTACTTTTTGCAGGTGCTGCTATTGGTGTTTCTCATTTGGTACAATCAACACGATCAGGAGCCGATTTTGGTTTTGGACTACTTTGGGCTTTAGTTTTAATCCATATAATAAAGTATCCTTTTTTTCAATTTGGCCCTAGATATGCAAGTGCAACAGGGGAAAGCTTATTAGACGGCTATAAAAGATTAGGAAAAGGCTTTTTAGTCACATACATTTTGTTAAATCTAGCAACAATGTTTACTATACAGGCAGCAGTTACAATAGTAACTGCTGGATTAGCTGCAAATTTATTTGGCATTACAACAAATCCCATTGTATGGAGTGTTATTATTACTTCTATATGCTTTGGCCTATTAATTATTGGAAAGTACAAGCTACTTGACAACTTAATGAAACTAATAATTGTGACATTAACCATTAGCACAATTATAGCACTTGTAATTGCTGCATTTAATAATTCTGAAAATTTTATTTTCACTCAGATCCTACCAAAAGGAACTATAGAAGTATCGTTTTTAATCGCTTTTTTAGGTTGGATGCCTGCTCCCCTTGATGTCTCTGTATGGCAATCATTATGGGCCATTGAAAAACAAAAAAATAAAGCCACTCTATTTACTCCTAAAGTAGCAATATTCGATTTTAATATAGGTTATATTACCACCTTAATTTTGGGGATGTGTTTTCTATCGTTAGGAGCAGTAGTAATGTATAACTCCGGAGAAAGTTTTAGTGGTAGTGCCTTAAAGTTTTCTCAACAATTAATCAATCTTTATACTAAAAGCTTGGGGCCTGAAATGTATATTTTTATTGGAGCAGCAGCTTTTACCACTATGTTTAGTACCACCTTAACAGCTTTAGATGCCTCACCAAGAGCAATGACCAAGTCGTTTGATTTATTAACTAAGAAATCCTATAAAAATATGTATTGGTTTTGGATTAGCTTCTTAGCAATCGGTACTATTATCATTTTAAACTTTTTTATGTCTGAAATGGGCATACTTATAAAAATTGCCACTATTTTATCTTTTTTAACAGCTCCTTTTTTTGCTATAATAAATTACATTTTAATTACTGGTAAAAATACACCTAAAGAATGGAGACCTTCACTAAGTTTAAAAATTCTAAGCTGGTTAGGAATTACCTTCCTCATTGGTTTTAGCTTTTGGTACATCTTTAGTTTATAATTTCTTTGTACTTTTGCAGTCAATTTTTATTAAGATGGCTGAAGAAAAAATTATAGATAAAGTTCAAAAACCAAAATGGTTGCGTGTTAAGCTACCTGTTGGTAAAAAATATACAGAATTAAGAAATGTTGTAGATAAGTATAAATTAAATACCATTTGTACCAGCGGAAGCTGTCCCAACATGGGAGAATGCTGGACTGAAGGTACAGCAACATTTATGATTCTTGGAAACATTTGTACACGTTCTTGTGGATTTTGCGGAGTAAAAACCGGAAGGCCAGATACTGTAGACTGGGAAGAACCTGAAAAAGTTGCAAGATCTATCAAGCTAATGAAAATTAAACATGCCGTAATTACATCGGTAGATAGAGATGATATAAAAGATGGAGGTTCTATTATTTGGGCCGAAACTATTCAGGCAATTAGAAGAGCAAACCCAAACACAACTTTAGAAACTTTAATTCCTGACTTTCAAGGAAACAAAACTAATATTGATAGATTATTAGAAGCTGCTCCTGAAATAATTTCACATAACTTAGAAACAGTTAGAAGATTAACAAGAGAAGTTAGAATTCAAGCTAGATATGACCGTAGTCTTGAGGTATTAAAATACATGAAAGATCAAGGGCAACGTAGAACAAAATCTGGTATTATGCTTGGTTTAGGTGAAACTGAAGCTGAAGTTATTGAAACTATGCAAGATTTGGCAAATGCTAAAGTTGATATTCTAACAATTGGTCAATACCTACAACCAAGTAAAAAACATTTACCTGTAGTTGATTTTGTTACTCCTGAGCAATTCGATAAATACAAAGAAATTGGAGAAGGAATGGGCTTTAAATATGTTGAAAGTGGAGCGTTAGTGAGATCTTCCTATAAAGCTCAACGTCATTTAGTTTAAAGCAATAAACTACTTATTTTTTTAATCCTTTAGGTTTAGCATCAAGATTCCATTCTTCCTTGATTGTTAAACCTAAATGTTTTAAAGCAGTTGCAGCCACATCTATAACATGTACCTTTTCTTTAATTTCACCTTTTTTTGTACTTTTTCCTGAAGCAATATAAAATATGGTTGTATGTTCAGGAATATTTTTACCATGACCATACTCACTTCCACCATGATCGGTTGATAATAAAATTAACCAGTTTTCTTTTTTGTAATTTTCTCGACGCTTTAAAGACTTTACAATTCTCCCTACTTGATCATCAATTTTTTCAATAGACTGCACATATTCTTTCACATTACTCTTATACCCATATTTGTGCCCCGCATGGTCAACATCATCTAAATGAACAAACATAGCATCAATTTCTTCATTTAATAAATAAGAAATAACGCTCTCTGTTACTCCTTCGTCACTTTTGATGGTTTCAAATACATCTGCATCTCCATCTTGCAATATTTTATGTAGTGGATCCCAATGAATTATTGAATAGGTTTTTAATGATGGTTTTTCCTGTTTTAATCTTCTAAAAAAATGTGGATATTCGTTAATATTTGGATTTTTATAACTATTTGAAACTACTTTGTGTTTTTTATGCCAAACACCAGTTAACATACCAGTCCAACAAATACCACTACTACTTAATTCATCTGTTTTAGCATTAAAAGAATAAGCTCCTTTCTTCCAAAGTTTATCAATATTCTTAGTTTTTGCATGTAATAAAACATCGGGTCTGCAACCATCAATTCCAATTATTAAAACTTTATTTTTATTTTGTGAAAATACTGTTGTAGTTATTAAAAACAACAAACCAATTAACAATCTAAATTTCATTTGTTTATCTATTTAATTATCGAAAATACAATTTTAAATTAACCTTTAATTAACAAAACCCCATTATTTTTGGCATGGGAATTGTAATACTAAAAACATGAAGACATAGTACTTGCAATCTTTGTTTTCATTGTATAATATTTGAGTTAGTTAATAAAAAAAGCGCCTTTATAAAAGCGCTTTTTTTATTCAATATTTTTAAAACAGAATAGATTACTTAATCAATTTCCCTTCCTCCAGTAAAATATCATAAACATAACCAGCACCAAAGTCTTTATTTAAAACAACAACTCCCTCAAAAGTAACAATATCTCCTATTTTAACTTCTTCAGTTGTAGTAATTGTTAAACTTTTCAAGTTTTCAAATTGAGTTCCATCACTAATATGAACCCAATTTTTTTTCATTATCCCATTATTTACTTTTATCACTTGACCTTTTACAACAATAGATTTTTTAGAAAATGATTTCTTATCTGAAAATAATTCATTTAAGGAAGTTCCATTTGCCGGTTTTTCAATTTTTACAATTTCAGTATCCATTTTTTCCTTTTTAGGTTCTGCATGAGTATGCACATGCTTTTCAGCAGCCTGTTCTGTTGTTCTAATTCCCTCGACAAAAGTTATAAAATCAAATGTTCTTTTTAATACTTTACTTTCAAAATCCTTCATCACCATCCCTCCATCATAGTAATAAGTGCCTCCAATTTCTACAGGAGAATTTGGAATAGCCATCCAGTATTTATTTCCTTCTTCATTAACATTAAGATATAAATAACTTCCTCCGTCCAAAGATTCATTTATAACAATTTTATGTGTATTTGACTTTGAAGCAGTAGTTTTATTTTCAATTTTAGTATACTCGGTTTTGTCTTTACAACTAAACAATATTAAAACGCTAAAAATTACTGTAAACAGTTTAATTTGATTTTTCATTTTTTAAAAATTAATTTTTATAAAAGTACTATTTATCACAAATGGATACTATGACATTCATCACCAGTTTATTTCTGTTAAGCCTTTAGTTTTTAAATAGCTATTAACCCTACTAAAATGCTTATTACCAAACCAATAACCTCTATTAGCACTTAAAGGAGATGGATGACCACAAGTTAACACACAATGTTTTTTCAAATCGATTTTCGCTCCTTTCTTCTTTGCAAACCCTCCCCAAAGTAAAAAAGAAACATCTTCCTTTTGCTCTGAGATTAATGATATGACCGCATCGGTAAATTTTTCCCAACCTTTTTTCTGATGCGAACCAGCCTTATGAGCTTCAACAGTTAATGTGGCATTTAATAAAAGAACACCCTGAGTTGCCCACCTTTCTAAATTTCCACTTTCAGGATATGATATATTCAAATCTGATTCAATTTCCTTAAAAATATTTTTCAAAGAAGGTGGATGTTTAATCCCATTATTCACAGAAAAGCATAAACCATGTGCCTGATTTATATCGTGATATGGATCTTGCCCAATAATTACAACCTTAAGTTTTGACAAATCACATAAATTAAATGCTTCAAAAATATGTTCAACCTTAGGAAAACATTCTTTAGAATTATACTCCTGATCAACAAAACTAATTAAATCCTTAAAGTAATCTTTTTCAAATTCAGGTTGTAATAAATTTTTCCAGTTATCAGCTAATTCTACTTTCATGGCTAGGTTTAGTCTTAAATTTATATTTTTGCCTCAGTGTTCAAAAATAACATTTTTTATGAGTAATATTTCAGAAAAAACTTTAATTGATTTAGAACTTCAAACCATATTAAAATCGGTTAGTGAGTTTTGTATTTCTGATTTAGGTAAAATTGAGACCTTAAATATTAAACCTTTTAATTCATTGCAAAAACTGCAACCCGAATTATTTAAAGTCAATGAATATTTAACAAGTTTTATAAGTGAGAACAGAATTCCAAATCATTATTTTGATGATATTCAAAAGGAAATTCATTTGTTAAATATTGAAAACAGTTATCTTGAACCATCATCTTTTTTAAAAATCTTAAATAATTCAAATACTGTATATGAATTGTTACTATTCTTCAAAAAATTTAAAGAGTATTTTCCTACTTTATTTGAAACATCTGAAGAGATTGAGTATCAAAAACTAATTGTTAGCAACATTGAAAAAATTATTACTTCATATGGAGAAGTAAATGAAAATGCTTCAGCTTTATTAAAACAAATTAGACAAGAAATTAATAGCGTACGATCAAAAATTGGAGGAAGTTTTACCAAAGCATTAAGTATGTACAGCAGTGCTGGATATTTAGATGAAATTAGAGAATCTGTAATTGACAACCAACGTGTATTAGCTGTTTCTGCAATGTACCGAAGAAAAGTAAGAGGAAGTTTAGTTGGAAGTTCAAAAACTGGAAGTATTGTTTATATTGCACCCGAAGCTACCCTTCAATTTAGTAGAGAGTTACAAAATTTAATGTATGATGAGCATCAGGAAATCATTCGCATTTTAAAAGAACTTACCAACAGCTTACGTGTATTTGTACCAAACTTAATGGCTTATCAAAAATATTTAACCACACTTGATGTTATTGCATCAAAGGCTAAATATGCAACTAAAATTAATGGCTTATTACCTAAGATTACTTTTGAAAGAAAAATAAGTTTAAAAAATGCCTTCCACCCTATTTTATTGGTGAACAATAAGGAAAAGGGAATTGAAACAATACCACAAACTTTAAACCTAGATAAAAACCAGCAAATTATTGTTATTTCTGGACCAAATGCGGGTGGAAAAAGTATTGCTCTAAAAACTATTGGTTTATTACAAGTAATGCTTCAAAGTGGAATATTAATTCCGGTTAACGAACACTCTTCAACATGTTTTTTTGATAAAATATTAACAGATATTGGTGATAATCAATCTATAGAAAACCAGTTAAGTACATACAGTTATCGCTTAAAAAACATGCGTAAATTTTTAAAGCAGTGTAACAATAACACTTTGTTTTTAATTGATGAATTTGGTACAGGAAGTGATCCTGAACTTGGAGGAGCCTTAGCTGAAATATTTTTAGAAGAATTCTATACCAAAGGAGCCTATGGGATAATTACAACACATTACGCAAATTTAAAAGTATTAGCCAGTGAACTCGAAAATGTATCAAATGCCAATATGCAATTTGATGAAAAAACTCTTGAACCATTATATAAACTCTTTATTGGACAAGCAGGAAGTTCATTTACATTTGAAGTTGCTCAAAAAAATGGAATACCATACAGCTTAATAAATAAAGCCAAGAAAAGAGTTGACGGTGAAAAGGTACGATTGGATAGAACTATTTCGAACCTTCAAAAAGAACGTAATAAACTTCAAAAAAATTCTGAATCCTTAGAAAAGGTAAAATCAAAAGCTATAGAAAAATCAGATAATTTAACTGAAAAACAGCTTAAAATCCAGGAAAAATTGGAGAGCTTTCAAGAATTATACGACAGCAATCAAAAAATGTTAGTTTTCGGTAGAAAAACAAATGAATTGGTTCATAAATATTTTCAAACTAATAATAAAAAACAATTAATTACCGATTTCTTTAATTGGGTTACCATTGAAAAAACAAAGCACTTAAAAAAGAATCCCCCTACACCAAAAACAAAGGTTCAAAAAAAGAAAGTTAAAGCTGAAAAAGTAAAAGAAGAAAAGAAATTGAAAAAAATTGAAACTGAAGTTTTAGTTGAAGTAGTTAAGGTGAGAGAAGTTAAAAAAACTGAAGAAAAAAAGATAGCTAAAGCAAAAGCCGATTATATATTTAAACCTGGAGATAAAGTGCGTATTTCAGGGAGCAATTCTTGTGGAACAATTGATAAAATTGAACGTAATAATGCCTTTATAAATTATGGCGTATTTACTACAAAAACAACTCTTAAAAAATTAGAGCTTGTAGAATCTGCCAAGAGAAAATAAAAATCAAATTATAACAATATCATTTATAAGATTTTAGATTTGTTCAAAAACAAATTTATTATTAATTTTAGCATGCAAAAAATAAACCATGCTAAGCTACATAAAAGCTTTTACCATATTTTTTCTTTGGGCTGTAATAGCTCTTGCCACGCATCACTATATAAGTAATGGTTATTTTAATCATTGTAGTATTGAAAAAACAACACCCCTAAAGAAAGAAACTTTTCCAAATCATGGTATTTTAATTACTGATGCATCTAATAAAATTATTTTCGAGTTTTCAAATAGCTTTGAAATCACAAAAAATAATGCGCACATTCCAAGCCTTAAAACTATTCCATTTCTAAAGGATAGTATATTCAATTACTTATCAAATAACTATAGTGAAGAACTATTAATTATTGGTAAATTAAATGAAATAGAAGCTAATCAATTAAACACCAAAAATATTGGAATTGATCGTGCTAAATCATTAAAAAAAGAACTAACTACCTTCGGTATTCAACCATCAAAAATCAAAATTCTAAGTAAAACAAAATCTTATTCATACGATAAAAACAATTCATTTTGGAATGGTATCGACTTAAAGTTCAACACTATAAAGCAAACCGTTATTGATAGCATAGAACAAGTTATTTCTCATAAAACTCTCTATATTAATTTTGAAGATGAAGAAATAACACCTTCTGAAGGATTAATGAATTACACACAATTGCTAGCCCAATTTGTAACTAAATATCCTCATAAAAATATTGAAATAATTGGTCACACTGATAATCTTGGATATTATGATAAAAACTATTTAATTGGATTAAATAGGGCGAATAAATTAAAGGAATATTTTATTAGTAAAAATATTAATTCAACTAAAATTAAAACATCATCAAAAGGGGAATCAGAACCAATAGCTGACAAAAGAACGGAAGAAGGAAGAGCTAAAAATAAAAGAATACAAATACTCATTAACTAATAATACTATATGTTTTCATCCATCTTTTCTAATCCATCCATTGCTCATTTAGTTGAAATTTTTCTTTGGATGTTGGGTTCATTCCTAATTGGTCTTTTCTTTGGGAATTATATTAATTCTAAAAATAAAAATAAAGAAAAACACCACATGGATAATTTTGATGACCTACATATTAAGGATGACGTTTCAAAAATAAGAGCTACAAAAACTTTTGAAAGGGGTGGAAAAGAAATGGTAAAAACTGTTCCTGACAATATGAACAATGGACTTAATTTTGATCGCATAGGTACCGGTTCAATTGATAATAAAAACAATCTTCAACTTTTAAAAGGTATTGGAAGCTCAATTGAAGAAAAACTGAATTCTATAGGTATTTATAACTTTAAACAAGTAAGTAATTTTAACAATAATGATATTGATAAAATTACAGAGCTCATTAAATTTTTCCCAGGTCGAATTGAACGCGATGACTGGGTTGGACAAGCAAAAAAACTACTTAACAACCCGGAAGAGTAAATAGTTTATTCCGCCTCGTATCGTTTCATTTCTCTGTCATAGAATTCAGAAGACTGCTCAATTAAAACTGCAACTTGAGTTTCTAGTTCTTCTTGATCTTCTCCGTGAAAATCTTCTAGCCATTCAATTTCATCATCAACTAAATTGATAATAAATCTTGGAAATTCTGTATGAATTACAAATATATCTTCTTTATGATCTGTATTATCTCCTAGTAAAAATTTAGGTAAGTTCATTTTTTTCTTTTATTAATTTATTTGATAAATAATTGAATCTTAAAAATAGCATAATTGCAGAACTTGTTAAAGCTATTAACAAACCTATCCAAATTCCTAAATTACCATACTCTGCGATAGTTCCTAAATAATAACAAATTGGAAAACCTATTATCCAATACGCAATAAATGACAAAACTGAAGGCATCGTAACATCTTGTAAACCTCTTAACCCTCCCAAAATTACTGCCTGCAAACCATCAGAAAGCTGAAATAAACCAGCAACAATAAGTAAACTAGATGCAATTTTAATTACTTCTAAATTATCGGTAAACATCCATGGCAATACATCTTTAAACACAATAAAACCAATTGAAAAGGTAAACATTATAATAAGAGTTAAAAAGAAATTTGAAAAAGCAATACGTCTTAATTCAACATAATTCTTCATTCCTTTTTGATTTCCAACTCTAACTGTGGCTGCTACACCAATACCCACCGCCATCATAAAAGTTGTAGAGGATAATTTCAATGCTATTTGATTAGCGGCCTGAGGCAACGCACCTAATGTCCCTGCCAATAAAACAGAAGCTGTAAACAGTCCTACTTCAAAAAGCATTTGCATTGCTGTGGGAAAACCTAATCCTATAATTTTTTTAAAAACTTGTTTTTTTATTTCATTAAGCTTCAATCTTTTTAAATAGATGGCAAATTTTTCTTTTTTAGATAAAACTATAAAGAGGAAAATAACCATAACTATCCTTGATGTTAATGTTCCAATTGCAGCACCAACAAGTTCTAAACGAGGAAATATCCAAAACCCATATATTAACACAAAATTCAATACTACGTTTACAACATTGGTCACTATAGTTGCATACATTGAATATTTAGTTTGTGACAAACCGTCTGCAAACTGTTTAACCCCCTGAAAAATCATTAGTGGAATCATAGAAATGGCCACTATTTCATAATATGGAACAGCTAATTCAACAACTTCTTCAGGTTGATCTAAATGATATAATATTGGTTTAATATATAATAACAATCCAAATACGGCTACTCCTAAAATTGTCATTAAAATTAACCCATGCTGAAAAACACTTCTCCCCTTTTCCTTATCTCCTTCACCATCAGATTCAGCAATTAAAGGTGTTATTGCAAAAGAAAAACCAATTCCAATAGATAGTGCTATAAAGATTAAGCTGTTACCTAATGAAGTTGCTGCCAATTCAACAGGTCCCAATCTACCAACCATAATATCATCTATTAACCCCACTAACAAGTGTCCTAAAGACCCCATCATTACAGGTGTAGCTAATTTTAAATTGTTTTTAAATTCGGAAGTGTAATTTTTAAGCTGCAACGGACATTAATTTTAATGTGCGAAGATACAAGTTTTAAGTTACATCGAAATTAACAATTGTTAATAATAAATAAAATCTATTTAGCAATAAAATTTAAAAATTAACAACATTTTAAAAGACTATATAAAAACATACCTTTGTGAAACAAAAAATTAATATTCACAATTAAAACTAATAAAAATGGCTGTACTAGTCGGAAAAAAAGCACCGAAATTTAATGCACAAGCAGTAGTAAATGGAATGGAATTTACTGAAAACTTTTCTTTAGAACAATTTGAAGGAAATAAATATGTTATTTTATTCTTTTACCCAAAAGATTTTACATTTGTTTGTCCTACTGAATTATTTGCTTTCCAAGAAAAATTAGCAGAATTTGAAAAAAGAAACGTACAGTTAGTAGCAGTATCAACTGACACAGAACAATCTCACTGGGGATGGTTACAAATGCCAAAAGCTCAAGGAGGTATACAAGGTGTAACTTACCCATTAGTTGCTGACACAAATAAAACAATATCTAAAAATTATGATGTTTTAGCTGGTGACTACTTTTATGATGACAATGATCAATTACAAGCTAGTGGTGAGTTAATTGCATACCGTGGATTATTTTTAATTGACAAAGATGGAATTGTACGTCATCAAATTGTAAATGACTTACCGTTAGGAAGAAATGTAGATGAAGCTATTAGAATGGTTGATGCATTACAATTTACGGAAGAAAATGGCGAAGCATGTCCGGCTAACTGGAATTCTGAAAAAGAAGGATTAAAGGCAACACATGAAGGAGTTGCTGACTACTTATCGAAACACTAACAAAAATCAAATATTTCTAAAAACTCTCGAATTCATTCGGGAGTTTTTACTTTTTAAACTAACTTTGATATTTAATACTAAAAAAAATTTATTATGGCAAAAATAACACTTAAAGGAAACCCTATAAAAACAGTTGGAAAATTACCTAAAGTAGGTAAAAAAGCACCTAAGTTTTCACTTATAAAAGCTGATTTATCAAAAGCAAAATTAAAAGATTTCAAAGGATCAAAAGTAATCTTAAACATTTTCCCAAGTTTAGATACTGGTACATGTGCTGCTTCTGTTAGAAAATTTAATGAAGAAGCTGGAAAATTAGAAAACACTAAAGTATTGTGTATTTCTAGAGATTTACCATTTGCTCAAGCTCGTTTTTGTGGTGCTGAAGGTTTAGAAAATGTAATTACTTTATCAGATTTTTCAAAAGGTAAATTTGGTAAATCATACGGATTAACAATTGAAGATGGTCCTCTGGCTAACTTACATTCAAGAGCAATTGTAATTCTTAACGAAGAAGGAGAAGTTACTTACACTGAACAAGTTCCTGAAATTGTTGATGAACCTAATTATGAAGCTGCATTAAAAGCGTTATAATTTTATGAATACAGAACGTAATTTTTTCATGAATCGCATAAAGTCTGTAAAATATGCGGCTAAAGGATTTTGGATATTAATTACTTCTGAAAATAGTATTATAGCTCAAATTATTATTGCTTTTTTAGTAACAATTTTGGGTATTATAATGAATCTTTCTGCTACCGAATGGATGTTCCAAATATTTTCTATTGGACTTGTTTTGGTAGCAGAATCATTAAATACAGCTATTGAAAAAATGGCTGACTTCATTCACCCCAACTATCACAAACAAATTGGCCGAATTAAAGATATTTCTGCAGGTGCTGCATTTTTTGCGGCAATATTTGCTGTAATTATCGGTTTAATAATTTACTTACCTAAATTTATTTAGGAAATCAATCTCAATCATATAAATTTTATATTTTTGTGAGATACAAAAGTAAATGGCTAAAAAGAAAAAAACAATAACTAAGACCACGACAAAACCTCGATTTCAAAAAACAAAATCTTTTTTTGAAAGCAGGCAAAATCAAACCATTATAGGTTTGTTTATAGCACTATTTGCTATATTTTTATTTATAGCTTTTATTTCTTATCTATTTAATTGGCAACAAGATCAAAGTCAACTTTCATCTTTTTCTGATAAAAATATAACTGTCAAAAATTTATTAGGTAAAATTGGTGCTTCAATTAGCCACTTTTTTATTTATAAAAACTTTGGTGTAGCAGCTTTATATATCCCTATTCTATTATTTTTAACCGGAATATTTATTTTTTTAAATACTGGTTTAAAAAAAGTTAGAAAATCTTGGGGATGGGGAATTTTAGGAATATTGTGGTTTTCTATAGCTTTTGGTTTTTTAGCTGATAAAAATTCTTTATTACCAGGAGTAATAGGTTTTGAATTAAATAATTATTTTCAACAATTTTTAGGCAAAACAGGATTAATCCTTATTCTCATATTTTTATTTATATCTTTTTTAGTAATTAGATTTAAATTAACACCCGAAGCAATTAAAGCGGTAATTCCATTAAAAAATAAAAAGGATTTTGAAACTGAAGAGAAAATAAACTCAGCAGATATAGATTCTACGCCAATTACAAATCTTTCAAAAGAACCAACTTCTGAAAAAATTGAACTTCCAATAGAAAAAGAGTTTGATTCTGTAGATAGTGACATAAATCCAGAACCTGTCAGCAAAGAATTAGAAATTACTATTAATGAAGAAGAAGTATCTCAAGAGGTTGAAATTGCAGTTGATCAAATTGTTGAGGAAAATCAAGTAAATGAAAATCTATCAAATAAATTAGTTGAAGACTTTGGAGAATTTGACCCCACTTTAGAACTTGGAAACTATAAATTCCCCACATTAAATCTGTTAAAAGATTATAATGAAAGTATTTCGGTAGATCAGGAAGAATTAGAAGCTAACAAAAATAAAATTGTAGCTACATTAAATAATTACAACATAGGGATTGATCGTATAAAAGCCACAGTAGGACCTACAGTTACGTTATATGAAATAGTTCCAGAGGCTGGAATAAGAATTTCAAAAATTAAAAATTTGGAAGACGATATTGCCTTATCTCTATCTGCAATGGGAATTAGAATTATAGCTCCTATTCCAGGGAAAGGGACAATTGGTATTGAGGTTCCTAATAAAAAACCTTCAATGGTTTCAATGAAATCTGTGATAGCTTCTGCTAAATTTCAAAATTCAGAAATGGAGTTACCAATTGCTTTAGGTAAAACAATTTCTAATGAAACATTTGTAGTTGATTTGGCTAAAATGCCGCATTTATTAATGGCAGGTGCAACAGGACAAGGTAAATCTGTTGGTTTAAATGCTGTATTAACCTCCTTACTTTATAAAAAACATCCAGCTGAAGTAAAATTTGTGCTAGTTGACCCTAAGAAAGTTGAACTTACACTATTTAATAAAATTGAACGTCATTATTTAGCTAAATTACCCGATACTGAAGAAGCAATTATTACAGATACTACTAAAGTAGTGAATACGCTAAATTCATTATGTATTGAAATGGATGCGAGGTACGATTTATTAAAATCTGCTATGGTTCGGAACATCAAAGAATACAACGCTAAATTTAAGGCCCGAAAATTAAACCCAAATGATGGGCATATGTTTTTACCTTATATAGTTTTAGTTATTGATGAGTTTGCAGATTTAATTATGACGGCTGGTAAAGAAATTGAAACCCCTATTGCTCGTTTAGCACAATTAGCTCGAGCAATTGGTATACATTTAATTGTTGCTACTCAAAGACCTTCAGTTAACGTTATAACAGGAATTATAAAAGCTAATTTCCCTGCAAGAGCCGCTTTTAGAGTTACCTCAAAAATTGATTCAAGAACAATACTAGATGGCGCTGGAGCTGATCAATTAATTGGTAGAGGAGATATGCTTTTTACAAATGGAAACGATGTAATTAGGTTGCAATGTGCTTTTGTTGACACGCCAGAAGTAGAAAAAATCACTGATTTTATAGGGTCCCAAAGAGCTTATCCAGACGCTCACTTATTACCAGAATACGTTGGAGAGGAAGTTGGCACAAGTCTTGATATAAATATTAGCGAAAGAGATCAATTATTTAGAGATGCTGCACTTGTAATAGTGCATGCTCAACAAGGATCAGCTTCGTTATTACAACGAAAATTAAAGTTAGGCTACAATAGAGCGGGTAGATTAATTGATCAATTAGAAGCCGCAGGAATTGTAGGACAATTTGAAGGAAGTAAAGCCAGACAAGTACTAGTACCAGATGAAATGGCTTTAAATCAATTATTAGATAATGAACCATCATAATTAAACGAACAAAGTGATAGAATGAAAAAATTAATATTTTCCTTAGTAATAATTCTTATTAGTTCAACAAGTTTTAGTCAAAACGGAAGCGATGCAAAAGCTTTATTAGACAAAGTAGCTGCAAAAGTTGAAGCTTATAAAAACATTTTTATTGAATTTAACCATAGATTTGATAATACCGATGCCGATATACATCAGGAAACTAGAGGTCATGTAACTTTAAAAGGTGATAAATACCATTTAAATTACATGGGTACAGAACAAATTTTTGATGGTAAAAAAGTATATCTAATAATTCATGAAGACGAAGAAGTTATCATTCAAAGTCCTTCTGAAAATTCTGATGAGAATTTAACTCCTTCTAAAATGTTTTCATTTTATAAAAATGGTTATACCTATGAAATGAATGAGCTAAAAACTATTAAGGGTGTAAAAATTCAGTATGTAAAGTTGACTCCAATTGATAGTGATTCAGAAATCACCAATGTTTTAGTTGGAATTGATATTAAAACAAATCATATTTATAATGTTATTGAAACAGGGAAAAATGGAACAATAACAACGCTTCAAGTAAGAACTTTTAAAACAAATCAACCTATATCAGAAAAGCTTTTTATCTTTGACACAGAAAAATATAGAGATCAAAAAAATTATACTATTTCTGAACCAAAATAATAGCGTTGAAAATATTTGATAAATACATTTTAAAAAGCTTCTTAGAACCTTTTTTGGCCACTTTTTTAGTGGTTCTTTTTGTTTTGGTAATGCAATCTCTTTGGCTTGCCTTTGATGAAATTGCAGGAAAAGGAATAGATATTTTCTTCATACTAAAATTTTTAGGTTATTTAGCACTAATGCTTACTCCTACTGCATTACCAATTGGAATTTTATTGTCGTCAATAATGGCATTAGGAAACCTCTCTGAAAATTATGAATTTGCAGCTATCAAATCTGCTGGAATTCCTTTAACTCGAGTTATTCGCCCATTAATAATATTAATTTTATTCATTAGCGCATTTAATTTTGTGTTTTTAAATAATGTTTATCCTTGGGCAACATTAAAGCAAAAAAATCTGTATTTAAATATTAAAAAGAAAAAGCCCGCACTAGCACTTGTTCCTGGAGCTTTTAATACAGAAATACCTGGTTACAGTATTAAATTTGATGAAAAATATGGTGAGGAAGAAAACCTTTTAAAAAATGTACATATAGCAGATTTAAGTAGTGACAAAGGAAAAATGAAAGTTATCACTGCTGAAAAAGGTATAATTTCTTCGGAAGAAGGTAGTAAATATATGACCTTGGTTCTAGAAAACGGAAATTATTATGAAGACCATGTCACAAAAAAAATGGGGCCAAAAGAGCGTGCTAAAATGCCTTTTTCAAAAGCTACTTTTAAAACATATGCTATAAATATTGATATTTCATCCTTTAGTGATGATACTACTTTAGAAGATGAAAAAGTAAAAGAACATCATAGTATGTTAAGTATTAATCAACTTGACTCTATATCAAAAGAAAATAAAATAACATACGATAAATATATCAATAACAAAGCTCAATATTTCTATAATATTTTAAACATAAAAAAACTTTATAAATACCAGGATTCACTTATTGAAGAGAATTTAAACCCAGATATACTGGAAAATTTTAATATAAAAAATAAAGTATTGGTTTTAAATGAATCTACTCAAATGCTTAAACGCATTATGGATAGAAATAAGAATCAAAAACAGGTTTTCAAAAATCGTAGAAAAAAATTAAACCTATATGACCATGAATTTAGTTATCGAATTTCATTTTCTTTAGCTTGTCTGGTCTTATTCTTTATTGGAGCTCCTTTAGGCTCTATTATAAGAAAAGGTGGTTTCGGTTTACCTATGATTATTGCTATTTCAATATTTGTAATTTACTTCTTTATATCAAAAATAGGTGGTAATTTATCTGAAGAAAGTGCAATCTCAACATTATTAGGAAGTTGGTTATCAACATTAATATTATTACCTTTTGGAATATTATTAACAAGAAGAGCCACTTCTGGTATGGGTATTTTTAATATTGATACAATTTTTGACAATATTAAAAGGTTTTTCCAAAAAATCACAAAAACAAACAACAACAACTAGATAATGAAAAATGACAATGATTTTAAGTTAAATACAATTCAAGAAGCCATTGAAGATATTAAAAATGGTAAAATGATTATTGTAGTTGACGATGAAGACAGAGAAAATGAAGGGGATTTTATTGCCGCAGCTGAGTGTGTTACTCCGGAAATGATTAATTTCATGGCTAAAAATGGACGAGGTTTAATCTGTGCACCCTTAACCGAAGCAAGATGTGAGGAATTAGATCTTCCATTAATGGTAAATAACAATACAGTTTTACACAATACACCTTTTACAGTTTCTATTGATTTAATTGGTCAAGGGTGTACAACCGGAATTTCTGTCCATGACAGGGCCAAAACTATTAAAGCTTTAACAGATAAGGATACTAAACCTGCCGATTTTGGTAGACCAGGACATATTTTTCCACTAAGAGCAAAAGAAGGTGGAGTTCTTAGAAGAACCGGACATACTGAGGCTTCAATTGATCTTGCACGTTTGGCTGGGTTTAAACCTGCAGGAATATTAGTTGAAATTTTAAACGAAGATGGAACCATGGCTCGTTTACCTCAACTAAAAAAAGTTGCCAAAAAATTCGATTTGAAAATTATTTCTATTGAAGATTTGGTTGCTTATAGAATGAAATATGATTCTTTAATTTATAAAACTGAAGATTTTCCAATACAAACTCGTTTTGGAGAATTTAGATTAAGATCTTATAAGCAAACTACAAATAACCAAGTACATTTAGCATTAACAAAAGGAACCTGGAATGAAGATGAACCAGTAATGATTAGAGTTAATTCATCATTGATTAACAATGATATTATTAGACTTTTAACTACTGAACCTGATAATACTTTTTCAAGAATATTTAAAATGATTAATGATGAAGGAAAAGGTGCTGTTGTATTTATTAGCCAAGAAAACCTTTCTTTCAATCTTTTAAAAAGGTTGAAATTACTGAAAGAATCTCAAAAAGAAAATGAAAATAAAGTTCCAAGAATTCAACCAGATGATAAAGATTTTGGAATTGGAGCTCAAATTTTACATGACTTAGAAATTAATAAATTAAAAGTATTATCAAATAGTCCATCAGTTAAAAAGAGAATTGGTGTAACTGGATACGGGCTTGAAATTATGGAGTATTTGAATTATTAATTTGAACTACATTTTATGAAACAGTTCTTTTTACTATTAATTATAAGTCACTTATTTTTTTCATGTAAAAAAAATGTTTCACCATCTAAACAACCCTTTATTTCAAAATCTACTATTTCTAATAGTTTTGAAATAAAGGGTGTTTTAGAAAATTTTTATCCAAAAACTGTTTATTTAAATAAGATAATTGAAAATTCAATATATCCTATCGATTCATCAGAGCTTGTAAATAATGAATTTTATTTTAAAGGTCACGTTGAATTTCCTGAACGCTTTGCATTGTCTTACCAAAACTATTCTGCATTAACAGTTTTTATTTTAGAAAACACCACAATACAAATTACTGTACCTTCAAATAGCATTACCGATCCAACAATAACAGGGTCAATTTCAAACAATGCTTTAGAAGAATATAAAAACAAGTCTAAACAAATCTTCAAACAAATTGATTACCTATACCCTCAATTTCAAAAATATCGTTTAGAAAATAATGCCAAAAAATTGGATGAAATTGGCATTAAAATGAAAAATATAGAACAAGAATTTAGAAGTTTTAGCTATAACTTTATAGAAAAAAACCCAAACTCATATGTTTCTGCAATGATTTTAAGAGATCAATTAAAATCTGCTAAAATTGATACGCTACAAATTAAAAACACCTATCAATTACTATCAAGTGAAGTTCAAAAATCACCAGATTCAGAAATAATTGCTTCCTTTTTAAAATTACATTAAATAACTAAAATCAGTTTCTGGTGGTAATTCAACAGCTGGTTTATTTTTTTGAAACAAACGTGCATTTAATGTCCCTTTCAATAATACTTTTTGACTATCAACAAATAACCAACTACCTTCTCTTAAACCTAAAACCGGAGTATCGTTAAGTGTATGAAATTCATTAATCCTGGTTTCACGTGTTTCGCCCATATGTGTAGAACTCGTATCAGGATCCAAATAATGAGGATTTAAATTAAAATTTATAAAACCTAAAGCATTAAAACTTGGAGGATAAATTATTGGCATATCATTTGTATTTTGAACAGTTAAACCAGTAATATTACTTCCAGCACTTGTTCCAAAATATGGAGTTCCATTTTCAACAACATTTTTAAAAGTTGTCATTAATTTGTTATCATACAATTGCTTTAGTAACAAAAAAGTATTTCCTCCACCTGTAAAAATACCTTTTGCACTATTTAAAGCATCAATTGGATCAATAAATTCATGAATTCCTTTTACTTTAATATTTATCTTTCCGAAACTCTCACTTGCTTTTGCAGTATACTCATCATGAGTAATTCCGCCAGGTCGAGCATATGGAATAAATAATAATTCATTTACTCCTTTAAAAAAATCTGATAATTCTGGTAAAATATATTCCAAATAAGCTTTACCATGAACTGTTGATGTGCTGGCAATAAATAATTTTTTCATCCAATGTAAGTTTTATCAAATTTAGTAATTAATATGCTTTAACAAAATTTTACCACAGTATTAATACTATTTTAAGATTTCAATATATTACTTTGTTTTAATGAAACTTAAACTAACCAACCTAGTACTATTGTTAATACTTACTTTAAATTGTTTTGCTCAAAACAATTCAAAAATAGTGGGTACTATTTTGGGCGAGAATAGTTTTGTTAAAGATGCTCACATAATAAACGTAAATAATGGGTTAGGAACTATTAGCAATATTAATGGAGAGTTTCAAATTTCTGCTAAAGTTAATGATATACTACTTTTTTCTTCCATTCAATATGAACGAAAAAAAATAAAGGTTACAGAACAAATGTTAACCTCAAAAGAAATTATAGTAGATTTAATTTCTTTGGTAAATATGCTGAAGGAGATTACAATTACTAAATTAACAGGTGATCTATATGTTGATATTAAAGGAATTCCCGAAGACACTACTCCTAAACATAATTTTACCTATGATATTAGTGATTTATATAAAACTTTACCGGCTGATCAACATGGGTCCAGAGCTGCTCCTGTTTTAAGTCCGTTATCATCGGGAGGTATAAATCTTGCAAGTTTATTTGGAGGAAAATCTTCGGTTGATAGAATTTTAAAACGTAAATTATCAAAGAAAAAGCAATTTCCTATAAAATTAAGAAAAACTCTTGGTGATTATTATTTTATTACCTATTTAAAAATACCTGAAGAGAAAATATTTAATTTTATTAGTTACTGTGAATATAGAAATATTGCTCAAAAATTTGACAATAATAAACTTATGGAAATAATTGAAATTTTAAAAGAGGAAAGTATCAGTTACAATGAAATTAGCCACTAAAACATTTCAAATATTACCATTTATTTTTGCTTTGATTTGTGTTAAATCAATAGCTCAAAGCAGCCAAACCTCAATACAAGGAAAAATTTACAGCGATTATGACATTGTTTCAAATGTTCACATTGTTAATTTAAATACTAAAATTGGAACAATTAGCAATAAAAATGGAGAGTTTCAGATAAATGTTTCGCTAAACGATTCAATTTTAATCTCATCAATTCAATATAAAAGTTTAATTATTGGCATTAATAAAACACAATTAACAACTAAAATTTTAAATGTGAAGTTAGCACCTTTGGTTAATAAGTTAGATGAAGTTTTTTTACATGGGTTAACAGGAAGCTTAAGTGTAGATTTAAATTCAGTTCCATCAGACACACTTCCAAAGCATAGTTTTAAATATAAACTAAGTGATCTAGATAAAAAACTTCCAAATGATACTCATGGATTTTTAAGCGCTCCAAATTCATTAAGAATGACAGATCCTACTTATATGGAAGGAACTGGAGCAAGTGCCGCAATCCCCGATTATTATATGATTGCTCTAAGAAAATTAAAAAAGGAACTCAAAAACAAAAAAGCTTTCCCAATTAAAATTAGAAAAGAATTAGGAATTGAATATTTTACAAGAATATTAAATATTCAAGAGGATAAAATTGATCATTTTTTAACCTTTTGTGAAGGTCGAAATATTATTGAATATTACAACAATAATAATTTATTAGAGATTATTAAAATATTGCGTGAAGAAAGTAAAATTTACCATGAAATTAAACCATAAACTATTCTTATTCCTATTCATAGCATTTATGAGCAACATGATAAATGCTCAACATAAGAAAACAAAATTAAAGGGAATTGTAAAAAACGAAAAACATTTATTACAAGATATTAATATCTTTAACAAGTCTACAAAATTAGGTACTTCTAGCAGTAAAAATGGAAAATTCTCTATAATTGCTTCAGAAGGAGATTCAATTGAATTTTCATCAATTATATACAAAAACAGAACCATTAAAATTTCAGAGCGTCATATTCTTACAAAAACTATTACAGTGTATTTAGAAACTGATTTTAATGAGCTTGATGAAATAATGTTAGATAAAAAAGTGTATTTAAGCAGCATAAATTTGGCGGTTACTGAAGGAACAATCTTTGATAATGATAAGGTTTCAAGCAGTAAAGCTCCCGATGCTCGAAAATTTACAGATCCCAATGCCAATGGAGGAGGAATTAATTTTATTTCTATATTCAAACAACTTACCAAAAAAGGAAGATTGAAAAGGAAAAAAAGAAAATTAGAACTTAAAAAAATTAAACTTTTAAAAGATGAATTCTCAATAACTTTACGAAATTCCTATGGAGATGATTTTTTTATTGAATGGCTTCATGTATCAGAAAATAAAATAAACTTATTTTTAGATTATTGTGAGGGAAATGGCTTATCAAATCTATATAACTCCAATGAAATTCTTGTTAAAGATTTTCTAATTAAACAAGCCAAAATATTCAATACATTTGACAAAGAATAATTCGAAACTTTTTGTTTTCCATAAATGGAATATTTTTTGTTTATTCAGCAATAATTAATAAAATATGAAACTAAGAAAATATTTACTAATCTTATTTATAATTCCTCTTACAGCCTTTTCGGTTCATAAGTATTATATTAGTTTATGTGAAATTGAACATAATGAAAAACAAAATTCTGTTCAAATAACTCTTGGAATGTTTATTGACGATATTGAATTAACCCTAAACAAAAATCATAAGACAAAATTAAACATAGCAACAGTAGATGAATACTCTGCTATAGATCAATATTTCGAAGAATATTTAAATAAGCATTTTATAATCACTATTAATAATAAGCTAAAAGCATATGAATATATTGGTAAAGAATATGAAGATGACATTGTACGTTTTTATCTAGAAATTCCAAATATTGAGCACATACAATCTATATCAGTTAAAAACACTTCTTTAATTAAATTTTTTGAGGATCAGCAAAATATTATTAAAATAAAAGCCAATCAAAAGCATAAAACATTCTACCTAAATAAGCAAAATGATAAAGGTTTGTTAAATTTTAAAAATTGAAGTCGTAATCATCTATAAAATAATTAATTTTCAAGCTAAATTCATCATCAATCCTTTAGCCATGAAAAAATTATTTCTTCCTATTTTGTTAATTGTAGTTTTCTCAAACTCCATTTTAGCACAACAAACTGAACCTCAAAAAGAAAGGCAGAATGGTCATTATAATATTAGTAAATTTAGACAGTTAAAAGAAGAATTACCAACTCCTAACAAACAACATACCGCTTCAGGAGCACCAGGATATGAATACACCCAACAACAAGTTGATTACAAGATGGACATCATTTTAGATGATGAAAACAAAAAAATATTAGGAGAAGAAACTATTACATACCACAATAATTCGAAAGACAATTTAGAATATTTATGGGTACAATTAGATCAAAACGTTAGAGCTCCAGATTCAAAATCGAAAGATATTAGAAGTGGTGGCCCAGATGTTTTATATTCTCCTTCAAAATTTACAAAATCATTTATGGGAAAACCTTTTTTGGGAGGTTTTAATATTGAACACATTAAAGATGCCTCTAATAAAGATCTTGCCCATACCATTAATGGTACCATGATGAGAATTGATTTAGAAGAGCCTTTAGCTTCTGGGGCAACATTTGTATTTAATATAAAATGGTGGTACAATATTAATGATTACACCGCTCAAAGAGGGCGTTCAGGTTATGAACCATTTGAAGATGGAAATAACTTATATATTATTGCTCAGTTTTATCCTAGATTAGCTGTTTACAATAATGTTGAAGGTTGGCAAAATATGCAATTTTGGGGAAGTAGTGAATTTGCTCTTGAATTTGGGGATTTTGAAGTGAATATTACAACTCCGAAAGACCATATTTTAAATGGAACAGGAACTATTAAAAACCCAAAAGAAGTATTTACAAATAAACAATATAAGAGGTATAAAGAAGCTCAAACGGCTTTTGATAAACCTGTTTATATAGTAACTCCAGAAGAAGGTTTAGAAGCTGAAAAAAATAGATCTAAAGAAACTAAAACATGGAAATTTTATGCTAAAAATGTCCGTGATTTTGCCTTTGCTAGCTCTCGTAAGTTAATTTGGGATGCAATGGCAGTTAAGCTAAACGATAAAATTGTAATGGCTAACTCTTTATATCCTAATGAAGGTAGACCTCTTTGGGAATCGCTATCTACAGAGGCCGTAGCAAATACTTTAAAAGTGTACTCTAAACATACCTTTGATTACCCTTATCCACAGGCAACATCAATTAATGCGAAACAGCAAGGAATGGAATACCCAATGATTTGCTTCAATTATGGAAGACCTGATAAAAATGGAAAATATTCTGAAAGACAAAAAAAAGGACTAATTGGAGTTGTTACACATGAAGTTGGTCACAATTTCTTTCCCATGATTGTTAATTCAGATGAACGACAATGGACATGGATGGATGAAGGATTGAATTCTTTTGTTCAAATTTTAGCTGAATATGAATTTAGTCCAGAGTATTTCCCTATGGATAAAAAAGCTAAAAATATTACTGGGTATATGTCAGGTGATCAAAGTAGATTGGCGCCAATAATGTCGCAAGGTGATAATGTTTTCAATTTTGGAGCAAATGCCTATGCAAAACCTGCTGCAGGATTATTTATTCTCCGCCAAACTATTATGGGACCTGAATTATTTGATCATGCCTTTAAAACCTATGCTAAACGCTGGAAATTTAAACACCCTACTCCTGCTGATTTCTTTAGAACTATGGAAGATGCATCTGCAATGGATTTAGATTGGTTTTGGAGAGGATGGTTTTATACTACCGGAAATAATGATATTGGGATAAAAGATGTTAAAAAATACTATGTAACGGATAAACCTACTGCAAGAGTTAAAAAAATGGCAAAACGCTATGGTGTATCAATAGATCAATTCCCTCCGGCTTTATATTTAGTTTCTGAAGACAGTGAAGAATTCACTAAATCGTTAAAAGATAAAAAGCCTGAAGATTATGATTTATTGTCAGATTATATTGAGAATAACTTTAATTCTGAAGAAAAATCTCAATTAAAATCTCCTAAATACTTTTATGAATTAATATTTGAAAAACCTGGCGATTTGGTAATGCCTATTATTGTTGAATTTGAATATGAAGATGGCACTAAGGAAAGAAAGCAATATCCTGCTCAAATTTGGAGAAAAAATGATAAACAAGTAACAAAAGTTTTTCCTTCTCATAAACCTATAAAAAAAATTACCGTTGATCCTGATGAACAAACAGCTGATGTTGATACGAGCAATAATAGCTGGCCAAAAAATAAGGAAACTAAGTTTGACAAATTCAAACGAAATCAAATAAAAGGATAAAATTTAGCCACTCAACCGAGTGGCTTTTTTATTTCATTTAATAATCCCTATTTTAGGAACCTGAAATTAACTTCAATTAAAATGAAAAAATTATTCATTCCATTAATTCTGTCTTTTTTTATTACGAGCTTATCATTTTCTCAAGAAAATAAAAAAGCACATTATAATATTAGTAAATTTAAACAACTAAATGAGGAGTTACCAACACCAAACAACCAACATACGGCTTCAGGAGCTCCAGGTTATGAATATACTCAACAACAAGTTGATTATAAAATAGATATTATTTTAGATGATGAAAACCAACGCATTTATGGTGAAGAAACTATTACTTACCATAATAATTCAAAAGATGCTTTAGAATACCTTTGGCTCCAACTCGATCAAAACAAACGTGCAGCTAATTCAAAATCTCCCGACGCATATAGTTCTGGAATAAATGATTTACTGACTCCAGAACAGTTTTTAAAAAAATATATTGAAGATCCTTTTGATGGAGGTTTTAAAATTGAATTTGTCAAAAACATTGATAATAGTCCGGTTTCTTATCATATCAATCGTACAATGATGAGAGTTAATTTAGAACAGCCACTGTCTTCAGGAAAAAAATATTCTTTTAAAATAAAATGGTGGTATAATATCAACAATCATGTAACGCAAGGTGGAAGATCTGGCTTTGAACATTTTTCAGAAGATAACAACAACAATTATATTATTGCTCAGTTTTTCCCAAGACTTGCAGTTTATAATAATGTTGAAGGCTGGCAAAATCTACAGTTTTGGGGAAGAAGTGAATTTGCTTTAGAATTTGGTAATTACCAGGTTAATATTACAACTCCTGAAGATCATATTTTAGGTGCTACAGGTCAATTAATGAATCCTAAAGAAGTTCTAACAAAAAAGCAATACCAACGCTTAGAGCTTGCAAAAAAATCGTTTGATGCTCCTGTTATAATTGTAACTCAAGATGAAGCTATAAAAGCAGCATCGAAAAAATCAAATAAAACAAAAACATGGAGATTTTATGCTGAAAATGTTCGTGATTACGCATTTGCTTCTTCAAGACGATATATTTGGGATGCAATGGCAGTTGATATAAATGGAAAAACTGTAATGGCCCACTCTTACTATTCAAAAGAAGGAAATCCACTTTGGGAAGAACACTCAAGCAGAGTTGTTGCAAGTACTCTAAAAACTTATTCAAAATACACTTTTGATTATCCATATCACAAGGCAATTTCTGTACATGCACAAAATATTGGAATGGAATACCCACAAATTTGTTTTAACAGAGGACGACCAAATCCAGACGGTACATATAGTACTAGAACAAAATATAGAATGTTAGGAGTAATTATTCATGAAATAGGGCATAATTTCTTTCCAATGATTGTTAATTCTGATGAGAGACAATGGAGCTGGATGGATGAAGGGTTGAATTCATTTGTTCAAGTTTTGGCTCAATTGGAATACGAAGATGACTATCCCGTTTCTAGAGGTATTCCTAAAAATATTGTAGGATATATGAAAGGAGATCATTCTAAATTAGCTCCAATCATGTCAAGTGGAAATGATTTATATGATTTTGGCGCTAACGCCTATGCTAAACCAGCTTCAGGATTATATATGTTACGACACACTATTATGGGCCCTGAGCTTTTTGATTTTGCCTTTAAAACTTATGCAAAACGATGGAAATTTAAACACCCAACCCCTGCCGATTTCTTTAGAACAATGGAAGATGCCTCTGCAATGGATTTAGATTGGTTTTGGAGAGGTTGGTTTTACACCACCGGAAATAATGATATTGGAATAAAGGATGTGAAAAAATACTATGTTACAGATAAACCTACTGCAAGAGCTAAAAAAATGGCTGAGCGGTATGGTGTTTCAATAAATCAATTTCCTAAGGCATTGTATTTAGTATCTGAAGAAAGTAAAGAATTCTCTAAAGATTTAAAAAACAAAAAACCTGAAGATTATGGTTTATTATCTGATTATATTAAGAATAATTTCAATTCAGAAGAACAATCTCAACTAAAATCACCTAAATATTTTTATGAATTAATATTTGAAAAACCTGGTGATTTAGTGATGCCTATAATTGTTGAATTTGAATTTGAAGATGGGACAAAAGACAGAAAACAATATCCAGCTCAAATATGGAGAAAGAATGATAAAGAAGTTACTAAAGTTTACCCATCACATAAAGCTATTGCTAAAATTACAATTGATCCAGACGAACAAACTGCTGATGTTGATACCAGCAACAATTTTTGGCCTAAAAAGGATGAATCTAAGTTTGAGAAATTTAAAAGAAGTAAGATAAAAAGTTAGTGTAAAAGATAACTATGGCTTAAAGTTTTGAAACTAAATAAATTATTTCGAATTC
>Ga0193963_1000162_pt1 | contig 33954 bp, 30 predicted proteins | sample FB_6_MG_FD_140359 | JGI IMG/M metagenome (GOLD analysis project Ga0193963, IMG submission 140359) | Microbial mat bacterial communities from the Broadkill River, Lewes, Delaware, United States - FB_6_MG | ecosystem: Environmental > Aquatic > Freshwater > River > Microbial mats | place: USA...
AAAAAAATTATATAATTACTTTATGGAACATATTGGGATATGCAACCGTCTAAATACAAGTGGGGTGATAAAGTGAACGAAAGAGAGGTAGATCTTATTAAGAAATCTCAAAAAGGTGATATAAAAGCCTTTGAAGAACTTATACGAGATTATAAAAAAATTGCATATAATATAGCACTTCGGGTTATGAAAAACAAGGAGAATGCAGAAGATGCATCTCAAGAAGCACTTATAAAAGTATACAAGAACATAAAAAACTTTAATCAGAAATCGACTTTCAAAGTTTGGCTCTATAGAATAGTAATGAATGCATGTATTGATTTACAAAGAAAAAACAAGCATGAAGTTACTTCACTAGATAGCCTAAAAAAAGGAAAAGATAATGATTATAAAGTTGAAATTGAAGATACATCAAAAGGCCCTGATGCAATATTAGAATCAAAATTGAATAACGAGATATTGTACAAATGCATTGATAATTTAGCTGAGGATCACAAACAAATAATAATTCTACGTGACTTACAAGAATTATCTTATAGAGAAATATCGGATGTTCTCAACTGTTCAGAAGGAACTGTGAAATCCAGATTATCACGTGCACGAACAAAACTCAAAAAAAATCTTTTAGATATTATGTAAGGGGTGATGTAATGGATTGTATGAAATTTCAATCATTAATGTCTGAGTATTTTGAAAATACCTTAGACGAGAAAACAAAAATAGCATTTGAAAATCATTTAAATGAATGTGAAAAATGCAAATTAGAATATGAAAGTTTTTCCTCATTGCTGATGGATATCCATGATATGGAAATGGAAGACTTACCAGAAGGATATTGTAAAAATCTTCATATGAAACTTAAAACTGAAAAGAAAAACAAGGTAGTTAAATTCAAAAAATCCGTAATCAAATACGGCTCATTAGCAGCATGTTTCGTGCTCATACTATTTGTAGGTATAAAAACATCAGCATGGGATGATGTCAATTTTAAATCAAACACAGCATATGAAAAATCAATGGATAGCTTTGCAGATGAGGCAGATGAAAATTTTGACTCAGACAGTAGCGTCAGAGAAGGATTAGTAGCAGAATCATCATATGATAATTCTTATGACAAAAATTCTTCTTCTAATGAAAACACTAATTACGGAGATACTGATAACCATCAATATGATAATAAACTTTTGGCTGAACAAAAAGAACTTAAAATAATTAAAAATGGAAATATATCTGTCGCAACTGAAAATTATGATGAGTTCGTATCAAAATTTGAAAATATGATCAAAGGAACTGGTGGCTATTTTCAGAGCAGTAGCTCGTATATAAGTTTTTATCGTGAAGATAAGGCTTATAAAAACGGTGAAATCACTGCTAGAATTCCTAATGAGATGTTTGAAGACATATTACACGGAATTAAAAATTTAGCTGAAGTTGAAAATACTAATGTTTATGAAACTGATGTAACTAAGCAATACTATGATATTGATAATAAAATTGAAAATCTTGAAATTCAGGAAAATAGATTAAGAGAATTATATAGTAGAGCTGAGAATTTAACTGAAATACTTCAGTTAGAATCTGAAATCACTAGAGTTAGAACTCAAATAGATTCGTATAGCATGTCTTTATCTGATTTAAATGATAGAGTAACGTATGCAACACTTAGAATTTCTATCAGAGAAACAGAAGATATTGTAATAGAAAAACCAACTAATGTATTTGATAAAGCTAGAGAAGGTTTTATTAAAACTATAAATGCTATCATAAATGCACTTCAATCAGTTTTTGTTTGGATTGTATCAAATATTATTTATATAGGCATAACTTTGATAGTAGTTTTTATCTTATATACAAAAATATACAAAAAATTTAAATAGTTTATAATTAAGTGAAATCGCACTCAAGTGCGATTTCATTTTTTACTATTTTAATTAAACCAACAATTTATATATTACACAAAAAAACAGAACTCATATTAAACAAGTTCTGTTTCATATTCAATTTATTAAATACTATCTAAAATTCAATTTCTCCAATAGCATTTTCAACTTTATGCACAATTTCATTTGAAATCAATACATTTTCACACTTATTTATATCTTCATACAAAGGTCTATCTTCTTTCAACATAGCTACATCTCTTCTAATAATATCATATGCTACTTGAGTTCCTTTACCTAATCCTTTGTTACCTCTCAAATCAATGCCTTGACAAGCACACATGATTTCCATAGATAAAACTCTTCTGACATTTTTAAGAATTTCTGCTGCTTTTCTAGCTGCTATAGTTCCCATAGATACATGATCTTCTTGATTCGCTGAAGACGGAATACTATCCACACTCGCTGGATGCGAAAGAATTTTATTTTCTGAAACTAATGAAGCTGCAGAATACTGAACTATCATAAATCCAGAATTCAAACCACCGTGCTCTACTAAAAATGCTGGAAGCCCACTAAGTGCAGGATTAACTAATCTTTCTAATCTTCTTTCAGATACATTTGCTAATTCTGATAATGCTATAGCAAGAAAATCAAAAGCAAGTGCCATAGGTTGTCCATGGAAATTTCCGCCTGATATTCCTTCTTTAGTTTCCTGGAATATAATTGGATTATCAGTAACTGAATTTATTTCAATCTCAACATGTTCTCTAACATAGTTAATTGCATCTTTAGATGCTCCATGTATTTGAGGTGTACATCTAAGTGAATATGCATCTTGAACTCTTATCTCGCCTTGTTTTGTTATATTTTTACTACCTTCTAATAAATCTAAAATGATTCTAGCTGAATCACCTTGACCTTTATGAGGTCTAACATCATGTAATCTGTGATCTAATGCACTATAAATACCATACTGAGCTTCAAAACTAAGTGCAGCTGCTATGTCAGATATTTTAATTAAATTTATAGCATCATAAGCTGCTAATGCTCCTACTGAAGTCATTACTTGTGTTCCATTTATAAGCGCTAATCCTTCTTTAGACGTTAATTCAATCGGCTTCACTCCAGCTAATTTCATAGCTTCTAAACCCGGCATGATTTTTCCTTCGAATTCTGCTTCACCTAATCCAATAAGTGGTAGAACCATATGAGATAATGGAGCTAAATCTCCTGAAGCTCCTAAAGATCCCTTCTCAGGAACAATAGGATGAACCTTTTTATTTAACATATCTATCATAGCTTGAATTGTAGATAATCTAGCGCCTGAAAAACCTTTAGCAAGATTATTAATTCTAAGTAATATTATTCCTCTAACTACATCAGTATCAAAAGGATTCCCTGCGCCTACAGCATGGGTTATTATCAAATTTTTCTGTAATAATTTAGATTCATCTTTAGTTATAGATACATCACTAAACTTACCAAACCCTGTTGTAATTCCATATACTACATCTTCATTCTCCACAAAATCATTCACAACTTCACGCGATTTTTCTATCTTTTGAGTTGCTTCTTCTGCTAATTCTACTTGATAATAATTTCTGCATACGTTTACTACTTCTTCAAGAGTCAACGAGTGACCTGTTATAATAACTTTATTCATTTTTCCTCCATTTTATGCTAAGATTACCGACTAAGCGTCGAATTAAGTTTCCTATATCATTATATACGTTTGCCTAACCTTTGTCAATGAAAATAGCTATTTTTGTGCAAACGGTATTCTTGCGTTTTTTTCTCTTAATATAGAAATTATAACACTGAAAAAGGACATATTCAGAAAATATGTCCTTTGAATTATTTATTGTTTTATTTTTCTTGTAATTGTAATTGATATAGTTTAAAATATGCACCTTGTTTATTCAATAGTTCTTGATGGCTTCCTTCCTCTTTTATTCTACCAGCATCCATAACAATTATTTTATCAGAATTCTGAATTGTAGAAAGTCTATGCGCAACTATCAGAGTTGTACGATTCTGCATAAGTTTATCTAAAGCATCTTGAATCAAAATTTCTGTTTCGGTATCTATATTTGCTGTTGCTTCATCCAAAATAAGAATTTTAGGTTTAAATGCCAATGTTCTAGCGAATGAAAGCAGTTGTCTCTGACCAGCAGATAAGGAACTTCCTCTTTCTATAACTTTTTCATCATATTTATCATCTAATTTTTCTATGAAATTTGATGCATTTACATAATTTGCAGCCACCATTATTTCTTCGTCCGTTATATTTTCATTCTTTAATCTTATATTTGATTTTATATCACCTGTAAACAAAAATACGTCTTGAAGCATTTGTCCTATAGCTCCTCTTAAACTATTCAATTTTATATTTTTTATATCTATTCCATCTATAAGAATCTGACCCTTTTGTATATCATAATATCTAGTTATAAGATTTTGAATGGTTGTTTTACCTGCACCAGTGGCTCCGACAAATGCTATATTTTGTCCTGGCTTGGCTTTAAAAGATACATCTTTCAAAATCCAATCTTCTCCCTTATATGCAAACCAAACATTTTTAAATTCTATTTCACCTTTAACTTCTTCAATTTCAATAGCTCCATCTGAATCTTTAATAGTAGGTTCTTCATCTAATAATTTAAAAATTCTCTCTGCTGAAGCTGAAGCTGATTGAACAATATCTAATTGCTCTGATATTGATTGAATAGGCTCAAAAAATTTAGTTATATATCTTTGAAATATTATTATAGTTCCTATAGTTATATTTCCTGCTAAATATTCTGCTCCACCAAAATACAGTAAAAGAATCCACGCAGTTATTTTCAACATAAAATTACTAGGTCTATATATAGAATATATCCATATTTGTTTTATATGTTGTTTTTTTAATGACTCCGTTTTAGATTTGAACTGTTTAAACATTTTTTCTTCAGCTGCAAATATTTGAACAATCTTCATACCTGATACATGCTCTGCAACAAATGCATTAAGCGATGAAATCTTTGCTCTTATTTTTCTATAATTAGCTCTAGATACTTTTCTAAATATCAAAGTAAATATTATAATAAAAGGAATAACAGAAAATGTGATCAAAGATAGTTTAACATTATAAGAAAACATAGTGATTATTATTCCGAGTAACATAACAATACTTTTCAAAACATTTACTATTACAGAAGTATACATTTCATTCAAAGTTTCTATATCATTTGTTGCTCTAGTAACTAATTTACCTATGGGATTCTTATTAAAATAATCCATAGATAGTGTTTCTAAATGTCCAAACACATCTTTTCTAACCGTCAATATAACTTTCTGACCTACATAAGATAGTATCAAAGCCTGCACATAAGTCAATATCAATGCTAAAACGATTGTAGCAGCATATAGAAGACCCTTTATAATTATTTGATGTTTAGCTAAATCAACGTTGTTTTTCAAACCATCAATTATTATATCTGATGCTTGACCTATGATAATCGGTTGATATAATTCTAAAAATACAATCACAACTATACATACTGATGTTAACAGAAACCATAAAGAATATGGTTTTGCATATGCTAGAAGTCTTTTTAAAACATTCTTATCTATTTTTTTAGTTCCGTATTCAGCTCCAGTTCCTCCATTATAATGTCCCATCTAAACACCTTCTTCCATATCTGAATTCAATAATTGTTTCTGATATAGTGAATTATATAATCCACCTATGTCAACTAGTTCGTCATGTGTTCCTGCTTCAATAATTTCACCTTCATCAATTACTATGATTTTATCAGCATGCATAAGAGTAGAAATTCTGTGCGCAATTATTATATTAGTTTTATTCTTTCTATTTGTCTTTATGTAATTCAATATTTGTTCTTCAGTATCCGTATCAACTGCTGATACTGAATCATCTAATACTAATATTTTAGGATTTTTTATCAGCGCCCTAGCTATAGATATTCTCTGCTTTTGTCCACCAGATAAAGTTACTCCTCTTTCCCCCACTAAAGTATCATAACCATCAGCAAATCCTACTATATTTTCATGAACACATGCAGCTTTACATGCATTTATTACATCTTCATGATTCATATCTATATCTGCTAATTTGACATTATCTTCTACACTCATAGAAAACATAAAATTATCTTGGGGTACATAGCCAATATTACTTCTAAGTACTTTGAGAGGTATAGTAGATATCTCATGTTCACCAATAAATATTTTGTTTTCATCTGCATTGTATAACCTCATTAAAAGGTTAACTAAAGTAGTTTTTCCTGTTCCAGTTCTACCCACAATTCCTAATGTTTCGCCCTCTTTTACCTCGAATTTAATACCTTTTAGAACATCATTAGTAGTATTATTATATGAGAAATTCAAATCGTCTATTTTGATATTACCATCTATATTAGTGATATTTTCATCAGCATTTTCATCAGTTATTTCACAAGGTTCTTTCAATATTTTATCTATTCTAGCAAGTGCTGCTGATCCCATAGTTACAATATTTATTGCCATACCTATAGCCATCATTGGCCATACTAACATTCCAAGATATTGAATAAATGCGGCAAACTCACCAACTGAAATAGCTCCATCTAATGCAATATAACCACCATATCCTACAGCTATTGCCAGTGATAAACCTGCAATTGCTCTCATGATAGGTTGTATAGCTGCTCTAAGTTTTACTAGATGTATATTTTTACTAAAGTAATTTTGATTTATTTTTTCAAAAGCTTTTATTTCATTATTTTCCTGTGTAAATGATTTCACTACATTCATTCCTGATAAATTTTCTTGAACAAAATCTGACATATCTGCAAATGCTGCTTGCTTTTTTGAAAACCTTTCATATATATGTGGTCCTAATAAAAATGTAGTTAGAGCAATAAATATCAAAGGAATAACAGCTAAAATTGTTAGTGATACATTTATATTTGCTACCATATTGAATATAGTAAATACACATAAAAATACTACATCTATAATCATAAGAAATGCTTGTCCCATAGATTGCCTAACAGCGTTTATATCATTAGTTATATAAGCCATTATCTCACCAGTCTTATGTTTAGAATAAAAATCAGAAGATAAATTTTCCAAATGGCTAAATATATCGTTTCTTATATCTCTTTCAATATTTCGAGCACTGCCAAAAATGAATAACCTCCAAGCTATTCTACCTATAATTATAACTACTGTACATATAATTATAAGTATCAGTATATCCCAGATATTATTCAAATTTACAGTTCCAGTTTTTAATCCATCAATTATTTCACCTATATAAAGTGGAATAGTTGTCTGTAAATAATCTATCACACCAAGACAGACTATACCTAGTAAATACTTAGGAAGATATCTCAAAAAAAGTTTTCTTGCATATTCACTTTTTAATAATCCAAAAATATTTGCATTTTTATTTTTTCCTTTCATACGCCCTCCTTTGTTTTATGGTTATCTTATATTTTGTTTGACGAGTATCTAATATTATATAATAAAACATTGTTTATTGCAATCAAAAAATCGCAATTATTTTTGTTGCAATTTTGTTGCATTTATGCTTCATATTTATGTAGGCGATTATTTATGATATGATATATAATTATATAAACTTAATAAAAGAAAGAGAGGAATAAAAATGAAAAAATTATTATTAAGCTCATTAATTGTCATAACTACTTTATTAGCAATGTGCGGATGTGAGCAAAAGTCTACAGAAATAGAAAATAATGTGGAATCAAAAACTACAGAAACTTCTTCTTCAGCTATAAATACTAAAGCTATGGAAAAATACGGTGATTTGAAAACTTTTGAATCAGAAACTTTAAATGGAGAAAAATTCAATCAAGATAACTTTAAAAAATATGATTTAACTGTTGTAAATTTTTGGGGTACATACTGTAAACCATGTGTACAAGAATTACCAGAATTATCTAAAATAAAAGAATCTTTGCCTGAAAATATTAATTTTATTGGTATATGCGCAGATTCTGAAGGTAACGAAGATTTGGCTAAAAACATAATTACTAAAACAAAATCAAAAATGACACACTTAAAATGTAATGAAAGTATAAACAAAGCCATCGCAAAAAATATTCAATATTTGCCTATGACAGTAATCTTTGATAAAGATGGAAATATTGTTGGTGAAATCATGTCCGGAGCACCTATGGAAGTTGCTAAAGAATACACAAAAGCAATTAACAATGCACTAAAAGCTATAGGTAAAAAAACCGTAATTATTGAAAGTTCTACAACTGAAAGTTCTACAACAAATGAAAATTCATCTGATGGTGAAAATGATATTAATGAAACAACTGCTACAAACGAGCAAACATCTAATATTGATGATGATTGCTCTACATGAGGACCTGATGCTGGTGACTGGGAGTTACCAAAAACTTTAGAAGAATACATATTGGGATTTGACACAAAACATTTATCTGAAAATGCAATCAATACTCTAAATACAGCCTATAGAAAATTATATAATAAATACTCTGGAGAAAATGTTAATTATGATAATTTAAATACTGAATTAGCTTCATTTGAAAAGTTACTTAGATCAAATGATATCTATGTTCCTTATTTATCAGTTTCTAATTATATAGAAGACATTCCTTCTTTATCCAAAGAAGATAAAGAAACTCTATTAAATAAAATATATGTATTAGAACCTGCATACCCTGGACAAGAAAATACAGAATCAGATAATATAGAATCCGACATAGAATCAAATAACGAAAACTCATATGATGAAGATTATGATGCATTGAAAATTTTATTATTAAAATACAATATAAACATTGATGAATTAATTTCTCAATTTCAAAATTCAAATTTTAACATTGCTATCTACAATGTAGAAAAAGATAACTTCAGATTAAATTCTAATTCGCCTAATAAGAATATCTTAAATGATTCTGAAAAAAACAAATTAGCTTCTATAAACGAACAAATAAAAAAAATCATACCAAAATCAATATGGAATATGATATCTTCGATAGAATATAACACTGATGGCAAAGATAATGTTATGGCTCATACTGTACCAGATACTGAAGATACTAATGATGATAAGTTTAGACTTGCTATAGATACAAACGATATAGTAGATTCAAATGGTAAGTTAACTTTAGACGGAAAAGAAACTATCGTTCATGAAACTGGTCATATGCTAACATTAAAATCAGATCAAGTTAATCCAGTTTCATGGGATGGAGATGGAAGCGAATCTTCAGAAGAAAAGTTCAAAAAAGATTCATATTTAATGAATTTCTATAATAAATTTTGGTTTGATATAATTGATGATTATAACAAAACTGATAACAAAATAGAATTCTATAATAATTATAAAGATGAATTTGTTTCAGACTATGCAGCAACAAATATAGAAGAAGATATAGCCGAAAGTTTTAGAATATTTGTCTGTGGTGAAAAACCTACTACTCTATCTGTAGCAGATAAAAAGGTACTTTTTTTCTATGATTATCCTGAATTAGTAAAAATAAGAAATGAATACAGAAATAATTTATAAGTAATTATTTACTAATATAAATATAGATGATATAATAATTTATATTATATTTGAGAGGTGTACTATGTTACTTGTTATAGATGTTGGAAATACAAATACTGTACTTGGAGTTTATGAAGGTGAAAATCTTCTTGGAAATTGGAGAATGCTAACTAAGAAAAATCAAACTGCAGATGAATATGCTATGGAATTATTTAATATTCTACAATTTAATGATATTAATTATAAAAATATTCATAAAGTTACTGTATCATCAGTCGTTCCACATATCATGCACTCACTTACAAATTGCATGGTTAGATACTTAAATTTGGAACCTGTAATTGTGGGACCTGGACTTAAAACAGGGCTTAAAATCCGATCAGAAAATCCAAAAGAAATTGGTGCTGATAGAATAGTAGATGCTGTAGCTGCATTTGAACTATATGGTGGACCCATCATAGCAATAGATTTTGGAACTGCTACCACATATGATTATGTAAATGAAGATTATGAATTCATGTATGGAATCACTTCCCCCGGTATAAAAATTAGTGCTGATGCTTTGTGGACTAAAACAGCTAAATTACCAAACATAGAAATAAAACAACCTGATACTATTTTAGCTAGAAATACTATTACTAGTATGCAAGCTGGCTTGGTTTATGGTTGTATAGGTCAGACTGAATATATTGTTAATAAAATAAAAGATGAAATAGGACGAGATGATATCAAAGTTGTAGCAACTGGTGGATTAGGACGAATTATATCTGATGCTACTGAAGTTATAGATATATATGATCCCCTTCTAATGCTTAAAGGTTTGAAAATTATCAATGATAAAAACATATAAAAAAGCATCCTAGGATGCTTTTTTTCTTATAATTATTTAATTGCTTCAAGAGCTTCTTCTATCAATTTCATATATGCTTCTTTAACATCGCCAGCTGGTGCTCCAACTTTAATTCTTCCTATAATATTTCCTTTACTATCAACGAAAACGGTAGTAGGAACATATTGAATATTCTTAGCAAATGAATTTTGTAATTCTGGACTTAGAACTATATTTGTATATTCTGCGTCAACATCACTCAACAATTTTTTTGCATATTCTTCATTACCACTGTAATCAGTACATAAACCTATGAGATTAACATTTTCAGGAATTTCTTTAGCTAATTCTGCAAGTTCTGGTAATTCTTTTATACATGGTCCACAAAATGTACCCCAAATATTTATCATTGTAATATCATAGTCTGAAAAATCATCTTGATCAAATATTTTATCATCAAATGTCATAGTTTCAAATTCGTTTAGATTTCCATACTTTTCTACTTCTTCAGCTATAACACCTTTAATTTGAATTTCATCTACTTTTTCATTATCTCCTGCTTCATCTACTTTATCTATTTCTGTTTCGTTTGCCTTATCGTCTCCACAAGCCATTACATTTAAAGATAAAACAAGTATTAATAACACTAACCATATTTTTTTCATATATATCTCCTTTTTATTTTGTTTTCATTATATATTATTTATATCCAAATTTATGTGATATAATCACTTTTTAATTATTCTTTGGTAATTTCATTCTAAAGATAGTCATATTATTATTTCTTTCAACACATATTAGTCCATGATGCATATCCACATATTGCTTAGAAATAGCCAATCCCAATCCAGTATTTCCTTTTTGACCTTTATAAAATCTATCAAACATTCTACTTATATCTATATTATCATCCCATTCACCATCATTTGAAATATAAATCTCAATTTCTGACTTCCTAGATAAAATATCAATTATAACTTTTTTGCTAGCATATCTTACTGCATTAGATATTATATTAGACAATACACTAAACATTGCTTTTTCATCACATTTTATAAGACATGAGCTCTCGACATTCAATTCAAACTCTATATTTTTATTATCTGCTAGAAAAGAATTAATTTCAACAGAATCATATATTATTTCTCTAATATCATTTAATTCAAAATTCATTTTTATCATTCCGCTATCTAGTTTTGATAACTCTAATATTGATGAAATAAGCAAATTCATTCTATCACTTTCCTTCAAAATGACTTTACTAGCTTCCTTTCTATCAATAATATCTTTTTCTAATCCTTCAGCATAACCCTGTATAGCCATAAGTGGTGTTTTCAACTCGTGAGAAGCATTTGAAAAAAATTTCTTTTCATTTTCATCGCTTTTATCTAGTTTTTTCTTTGCTTTAAAGGCAAACAAAATAATTACTATAATAGACACTGAAATTGCATATATCAAAATTTTATTAACAGTGTGTAAAATAGAAAGTACTGCTGAAATATCAACATACATAATATTATTATCGCCACCATCTAAATTATTCATCAAAATATAATAAGCATCTTGCCTATTATTTGAATATTTATATATTTTATTTTTTTCTACTTCTATTATATTTTTACGAATATATAAGCATAACTCTGATTCGAATGGAGCTAATGTATTGTATTCAGATATATCATTGATATCAATATAGATATTAAGTGGCATAAACAAAAGATTTTCATCTTTATCAAACAAGCTATCATACATTTCTATATATTTATCTTCAGATAAATCATTTGAAAAATAGTATCTATCAAACAAATTATAATATTCTAATGATTCTACTGCTTTTTTCTCAATATATGTCTTCATTAAAATGTTAAACAATAAAATAAAAGTTATTAAAATTACAATAATTATAAATAAAAAACCATATATAATTTTATCATTTTTTCCCACTTTAATTATCATCTAAGTCACCTTTTTCTGTAAGCTTAAATCCATATCCCCAAACAGTTTGAATATATACGTTGCTTCTAACCTTTGTTAATTTTTTTCTAACTCTTCTATTTGTTTCATCAGCAACTCTTGTTTCAATATCCGCGTTAATACCCCATATGTGATTTAAAACATCTTCTTTGCTTAGTGCCTCATCACTATGTTGCATCATAAATTTTACAAAACGCATTTCAGTTGAAGTTAATTTAACTTCCTTATCTTTGCAATATAAAATGTGCTTTTTTTCACTATATCTTAAATCTCCATAGCTAATATCATCTGTATAATTCAAGTTTATTTTATAAGTATCTTCTTTTTTTTCTAACTCTATTCTTCTAAATATTGCTTTGATTTTCGCAATCAAAACAGAGGGTCTAAAAGGTTTAGTAATATAATCATCACTACCTAAAGTCAATCCTGAAATATAGTCCAAATCTGAATCTTTTGCTGATAAAATAATTATTGGTACTTTTGACATACTTCTAATTTCATTACACACAAATAATCCATCGTGACCTGGCATCATTATATCTAGTATAATCAAATCACAAGATTTTCTTTTATAGGCTTCATATAAACTATCTCCATTTTCAAACAAAACTACTTCATATCCCTCACTCTTAAGAAACATACTAAGAATATCTCGAATTTCTTTTTCATCATCTGCTGCATATATAGTTTTCATAATTACTCCTAAACAATAAATTAATATAGTATATTTATAGAAAAATAGCGTTTCAAATATATATGAAACGCTCATAGTTTATTTATTTTTTTATAATAATTATTTTATAATAATTTTTTCAAATCATCAGTAGTAAACTGATAATTTTTGTTACAAAACTGACAATTTACTTCTGCTCCAGTATCTTCATTTATTATTGTTTCTAATTCTTCTCTTCCCATAGCTATAAGAACTTTTTCTATTCTATCCTCTGAGCAATCACATTTATATTTTACCGCTATCTCTTCGTTAATTTTAATATCAAACTTCTCAAATAATTTCAACATAATATCTGCTGTACTATCATTACTTGCAAAAGTTTCTGATACATTTTTGAATTCTTTAAAAAATTGCTCTAGTTCAATTATTTTCTCTTGTGGACAATTTGGCAATGGTTGAAGAATTAATCCTCCTGCAGATTTTACAGTTTCATCTGGATTTACTAAAACTCCAGCAGCAATTGCAGATGATGTTTGTTCTGATAAAAAATAATACAAGGCTAAATCTTCTGCAATCTCCCCTGTTACTATATCACTTTTACCCACATATGGTTCTCCCATTCCGATATCTTTAATAACAGTTATTTCACCTTTATTGCCTACGGCCGAACCAACATCTAGTTTTCCATTTTCTTTTCTAGGTAAATCTACATTTGCATCTTGAACATAACCTTTAACATGCCCTTTACTATCAGCAGTTACTAAAAGATTTCCTAGAGGACCTCCACCTGCTAATTTTACAGTTATTTTATCATGATCATTCTTCATAGTATAACCCATCATCAATCCTATCGTTAAAAGTCTTCCTATTGCAGCTGTTGCAGTAGGTAATGTCTCATGCATTTTTCTAGCTTCTTCTACTAAATCGGTAGTTTTAACTGCAAATAATCTAAAAGTTAAATCTTTGTCAGTTGCTCTTATCATTGTATCCATTTTATATTCATCCTTTTCTTCGTTTCTATTCGATTTCTAATACTTTATTATACTTAAAATATATAGGTAAGTCAATATATTATCTAAGCTTTTCTGCATACAAATGTTGATCTAATAGATTTTTCAGTTAGTTCATTTTCAGTATATCCATCAAACGACTCTATATTAATAAATCCAATTTTCTTTAAATCAGCAATAATATTTTCATTAGTATGAAGATAATGAGTTTGAAATTCCGTAATCCTTTTATACTTATCATCAGACTTACTTTCATTTGACTGACAGAAAAAATTAATTTCCATATTTATTTTTTCTTCATCAATTTCATTTTCCCATACGTAAAAAACATTATCTTTATCATACACATATGATTTATCCATACTTCTATACTTATATTCTGAACTAACATCAAAAATAAACCAACCTTCATCTTCTAAATGTGTATAAACATTATTAAAAAACTTATTAAGATTATCTCTATTTATATAATTCATTCCATCACAACAACAACAACATGCATCATATTTTTGCTTAAAATCAAAATCAATCATATCAGCAGTGTGAAATTCCACATTTTTAAATCTTCTCATTTTATTTACTGCACCTATTAACATTTCTTCTGATAAATCAAAAGCTGTAATATAGAAATCCTCATAAACTAAATGTTCAGTAACGTTTCCTGTACCACATGCAACTTCTAGCAAATTGGAACAGTCATTTTCGATTCTCTTTGTTATGAATGCAGATACTTGTTCATAATCTATATCTTCCATCATTTCATCATAAATAGATGCGAATTCTTCATAAAAATTTTTAGCCATATATTATTTTATTTTTTCCTCTTTCATATTTTCTTCATAAGAGCTATTACTAGCAGATATATTTCTTTTAATATTTAAAATATTTGTTCTCTTAATCTCTTTTAATTCAACTAATATCTTATTTAATGTATACTGTATACTCACTAATATAAGAAAAAGTAATGCTATTATAACTACTTGAATATTACCTGACATATTTTCATCTCCTTATCTAATTATAAAGCAAACATAACTAAATATCAAGAAAGCATTTATAAATGTTGTTCAATTTTTGATAAATAAACAACACTTACGAAATGTTTATAATACACTGTTTTTCAGGTTGTGAGAAGCATCCGTTACATGAAACACATTTTGTAGCCCCAGTTTCACCTGAATACCATTTATTTATTAAATTAGGCTCACATATTAGAGGTCTACATAATCCGTAGAACTTGATATTTGAATTATCACTAATTTTTTCAACTGTGGCTAAATGTCTGTTACCACCCGTCAATATAACTTCTATACCTATACTCTCACTAAGTTTAATAGCGTGATCTTTAAAATATGACTCGTTTTTTCTTCTTCTAACTAATTTTCCTCTAGATGCTCCTAAATTATTATTAATAACTTCTCTAATAGACAAATCTCCACCTGTAACTTCTATAGCATCTGCCCCTGCAATTTCAAAAATTCTAGAAGCCTTTATACTGTCTTCTGAACTAAGACCGGCATCATGAAAATCTTCAGAATTCTGCTTTACCAATATTAAAAATTCATCACTAACATTATCTCTAATTGCTTGAATAATTTCACCTATAAATCTTGATCGATTTTCTATATTTCCTCCATACTCATCTTCTCTTATATTATATTTTGGGCTAAGCCATTGACTTAGAAAATAACCATGACCTGCATGTAATTCTATTCCGTCAAATCCTGATTTTTCAGATCTGATAGCAGCTTGAACAAATGCTTCTTTTATATAATTCATATCTTCTACAGTACATGCTGTAGGGTTATTTCCACTTCTTTCATTCATAACATTAGAGGGTGCAAACACTTTAGTACTTTCTAAATTTGATTTACTCATAGAACCACCATAGGCAACCTGCAAAAATATTTTTGCCCCATAATCATGAATCATATCAGTTAGATTTATATATTCTTTGATAAAAATATCTGAATATATTCCCATCATATTTTCATTTGCCTTTTCTTCTTCTAATATTCTAGCATATCCAGTAATTATTGCTGCAACGCCTCCTTTTGCCAATTCTCTATATACATCTACTAATTCATCTGTTAAATGTCCGTCTTCGTCAGCTAATCCTTCCCATGTAGCAGCTCTAAAAAAACTATTTTTTAATATTGTATCTTTTATTCTTATATTTTCAAATAAATTCATATTACCTCCTACCCTATTAATCAATTTTATCAAATATCTCTTAAGGTAACTTTAAACAAAATATAAACTTTATCATATTATAACCGATAAACTATAAAAGGAGTGTGATTTTATGTCTATTAAAGTTAATGAATCTCTACTTAAAAATTCATTTTCTTACTTAAATAATAATATATCAAAATTAAATGCAAAGAAAACTTTTCCATCTAATAAAACTTTATTCACCAAATCATTTAAAAATCTATTTGAAATGGTAAATAAAAATAATACTTCAAACACATCTAATTATTACAGCAATAGCAATGCTAATTTCATAAAAAATTACAATAATTTATTCACAAATTTTAAAGAACTAACGACCAAAATCAATCCTAATAATAAAAATGGCATATGGAATAAAAAAACGATTTCAAGTTCTAATAAGAACATATTATCATCAAAGTCTTTATTCAATTTGGACAAGGATTCAGATTTTATAGTCAATATTAAAAAAATTGCTGAAAAACAAACCAATAAATCATCTTGGCTAAAAAAAGATGATAAAAGTAATATAAACAGCTTCAATTTAACACTAGATAAAAATGATAAAACATCTATATTTTCAATATATAATAAAGATGAAGATAGCAATAAAACAGTCATGGAAAAATTAATTGCCGTAATTAACACTTCAAATGAGGGAATTAAAGCAGAAATTGAAGAAAATGATAAAAATGAAATCAGATTATCAATATCATCTGACTATACTGGTAAAAATCAAAATTTCAGCATTACTACCGACTCAAATACAGATTCGATTCTAAGATTAAACGATTCTATTACATACGCTCAAGATGCAAATTATTCTATAACAAATAATAGAACTAATGAAACACAGACATACTCAAATAGCTCAAATAATATAGACATTGACAGCTATAGAATTTCAGGGACAATTCATGACATTGGAACTGTATCAGTAAAAGCTACTATGGATAAAGAAAATCTATATAACACTGTAAAAAATTTAACTGATGCTTATAATAAAACTATAGATTTTTTAGATGAAAATTATAGTAAAGGTTCTGGCGTAAAAAGCACATTGGAAAACTTTACAGAGATGTACTACATGAAAGATAAATTAAATGAAGCAGGACTGACATTCGATGATAGGGGATACCTATCACTTAATAAATCAACTTTTGATAAAGCTTTTGATGAAAACTTAAGTTCATTAGAAGATGTTATATCTGGATCAAATAGCTTCTTTTCAAATATTGATAAGAAAATCAACTCAGCATTAACTTCAAGTTCATTTTCATTAGTAGAAAATGAATTACTGACTAGCCATACGAATGACTTTGCAAATTATGAATCTTCTCAGTCAAATGATTTTTTAGATCAAATGAATTTTTTAGGTTTATATATTGAAAATGGTTCTATAGGTGTGATTAATTATGCTGCAGTTGGATTATTACTAAACATGTATGCTTAAACTATAAGGCACTAAAAAATATCGTTGATATTTTTTAGTGCCTTTATATTATTTTCCTTAACTATATATTATTTTGAAAACTTATGCAAAACTTAGTTCCTTCATTTGCTTTGCTTTTCACGCTTATATTACCGTCTAAACTCATCACTATATGTTTTGCTATAGCTAATCCTAATCCAGTTCCACCTTTTATTCGGCTCCTCGACTTATCAACTCTATAAAACCTTTCATATATTCTATCTATATGTTCTGTAGAAATTCCTATACCCGTATCACTAATATCTATATTAACAATGTCATTCAACAAATATACATGAACATTAACCTTCCCATTTTCATTATTATATTTTATAGCGTTATCAATCAATATAATTAATAATTGTTTAATTCTAGAAGGATTTGAATAAAAGAATATATCCTCAATTTCATAATTTATTGTAACTTGATTCTTTTTTGCTATTGGAGCCATTATTGATTTAATTTCCTCAATTACTAATGGAAAATGAATTTCTTCTAGATTAGGCATTATTGATTCCATTTCAGATAGTAGTAATATATCGTCAATTAGATTCCTTAATCTATCTGCTTCTATGTCGATAATATCCAAAAATCTATCTAATTTATTTTTATCTGTAATTTCATTGTTTTTAATTGTCTCAACAAACCCTTTTATTGAAGTTAAGGGAGTTTTTAACTCATGTGTAACATTTGCTGCAAAATCACTTCTCATTTCTTCTAAGTGATATGATTCACTTATATCTTCTATAAGTAGGACTGCACCATAGTTTGTATTCACAAAATCATTGGTTAATGGTAATATATTAATTATTATTTTTATAATCTTACCATTGAAATCAAATTTGCTCTCCGACATAGTTCTATTTTCATAATAATCATCGATAAAATTGTTGATTTCAAAATCACGTATTACAGTTATAAGTTCAACTTGTTCAAATATTGAATCCTCAATATTTAATATTTCTAATCCCTTTTTATTTATAAAAACGATTTGTCTTTCATGATTTAATGCAATTACTCCTGAGTTCATATTCGCCAATATAGATTCTAAAAATAAATTGCTTTCATTTTTATTCGATATCTCTTCACTTATTCTGTCTAACATCATATTATATTTATGATACAAATCTCCAATCTCATCTTTATCATGATAATATATTTTTTCAGGCATATTAACACCATCAATTTCCATACTTGCATTTGCTAATTTTGCAATTGGTTTTACGAATTTTTTCTCTACTAATAAAATTATAAATCCACTTGCGACAATCATGCTAATTAGAATTATAATAATTGTTCTAATTATTATATCCTTCATTGAAATATTTATACTATTTAAAGATGTCGCTAACCTGAGAACATAGTTAGAATAATCAATTGGCATAGCTACATACAAAAAGTTTTCTCTTAATGTATTACTTTTTCTAATATCCATACCAGTAATACCTTTGTAGGCAGCTTGTATTTCAGGCCTGTTTTTATGATTATACATATTTACTAAATCATCTTCAGTTTCATATAATACACGCCCTTCATCATCAATTAATGTAGCTCGAATACCATTGTTTTTAAAAACATCTTCAAAATTAGCAATCTCTTTATTTTTTTCTTCTCCTAATGATTTAATTATAGTAGATGTCAGTATTTTTAATTCATCTTGCTTCTGTCTAGTATAATCATTTTTTATAGAATTAAGACTTATACTCATTACAAATAAATTTACTATAACTATTACAGTAATAGTGTATAACATCAATTTTTTCTTCATATAAACTCCATCAATTTCTTATTTTGTATCCTATACCTCTAATCGTCTCTATATAATCATTATTTTCATCTTTTTCAGCAATTTTTTTCCTAATATGTCTTATGTGAACATCTATTGCACGAGAATCTCCATAATAATCATATCCCCAAATTTTGTTGAGAATATCATCTCTATTAACTACATTATTTATATTTTCTGCTAGCATTTTTAATATATCATATTCTTTTAATGTTAAATCTATTTCTATATTATTTATTTTAACTAGGTGTTTTGCTTTGTCTAAAACTAAATTTTTTACTATTATAGTATCCAATTTTTTAACATCGTTCAATTTACTAGTTCTTCTTAGCAAGGCATGAACTCTTGCTATCAACTCTTTTACACTGAATGGTTTTGTAACATAATCATCAGCTCCACCTTCTAATCCAATAATTTTATCGTTTTCGGTATTTTTAGCAGTTAGCATTAAGACTGGAATTTCCTTATTCATACTGCTCTTCCTGATAAATTTTAAAACATCAAATCCATCTACATACGGTATCATAACATCTAGTACAACCATATCATAATTCTCACTTATAAGTTTCTCCATTGCAATCTTACCATCACAAGCTGTATCCACTATATTGTCATCTAACTCTAAGTTGAATTGTATTAATTCTACTATATGAGGTTCATCATCTACTACAAGAATTTTAGCCATATTTTCTCCTTTTATTATACTTTTATTCAAAGGATGTCTCACCTGTAACTATGTAATTTATTCCTTCACATATATTTGTAGCATGATCAGCTATTCTTTCCAGATATCTTGCAACCATCATCAGTTGCATCCCTTGATATATATATTCAATATTTTCATTTACTAAATTCATTATATCAGTAGTAATCAAAGAAAACAAGCGATCCGCTAAATCATCCATGGCGTATATTTTATATGCTTTTATCTCATCGTGCTTTCCATAACAATCTAAACTACTTGTAATCATTTGCTTACAAATATTTGAAAGTTTTGGAATATCCATAAGTGGTTTTATATAATCCTCTTCTCCAATTATAATTACAACATCTGCTATATCTTCACTTAAATCTCCAATTCTCTCTATATCAGTAATGATTTTTATGATTGATACTATTTTTCTCAAATCTTTTGCCACAGGTTGCTGCAAAGCAAGAATTGATATGCAAGCTTGCTCTATCAACATATATTCTTTATCCATTTCCTTTTCAAATTCGATAGTCTCTAATGCAAGATTTATATCATGATTTATCAATGCTTTCATAGCCATAGAAAGAATTTTTTCACCCATCGATCCAAATTTAAGTAAATTATCATCCAATTTTTTTAATTCTTCCATATACGTTTTTCTCATTATTTCTCCTATCCAAATCTACCAGTTATATAATCTTCAGTTTTATTATTTTTAGGATTTGAAAACAAATTTTCTGTTTTATCAAATTCAATCAACTTTCCTGTCAGAAAAAAGCCTGTATAATCTGATATTCTAGCCGCTTGATGCATGGAATGTGTTACAATCACAATTGTATATTTTTCTTTTAATCTTATAATCAATTCCTCAATTTTAGCTGTTGCTATTGGGTCTAATGCTGATGTTGGTTCATCCATAAGTATGACTTCTGGTTCGATAGCTATAGCTCTAGCTATACATAATCTCTGCTGCTGTCCTCCGGATAATTCAAGTGCATTCTTTTTCAATCTATCTTTCACTTCATCCCAAAGTGCAGCACCTCTCAAACTTCTTTCGACTATTTCGTCCAACTCATTTTTGCTTTTTTTATAATGTAATTTAATTCCATACACTATATTATCATATATGCTCATAGGAAATGGATTAGGTTTTTGAAATACCATACCTATTCGTTTCCTAAGTTCAATAACTTCATAGTCTAAATAGGCATTTTTATTATCAAACTTAATTTTTCCATCTAATCTAGTATTATCTATTAGTTCATTCATTCTATTTATAGTTCTAAGAAGAGTTGATTTTCCACATCCACTTGGTCCTATAAAAGCAGTTACTGAATTTGACTCTATATTCATGTTTATTTTATCTAGTGCTTTAAAATCACCATAATAAAAATCAAGATTGTCAATACTCAGAATATTATTTTTAGCATTCATTTTTCACCTATAATCCTATAATTTTAATTTTTTAACAATAATTTTTGTACTGATATTCAATATAAATACTATAGCTAATAAAACAATACCCATAGCACATGCTGATTCTACCGCTGCATATTCCTTAACTTCCATAAAAGCTCTAACCGTAAGTGATGTTCCTGAATCAAAAATATTTTGAGGAATTTTGGCAAATGTTCCTACTGTAAACAATAAAGCTGCAGATTCACCAACTATTCTTCCTATAGATAATATTACCGCTATTATAATTCCAGATATGGTATTTGGAATTATTATTTTGACTAAAGTTTGAAGTCTATTTGCTCCGAGTGCATAAGAAGCTTCTTTATATGAACTTGGAACAGTTATTAAAGTTTCCTCAGTTGTTCTAATCACTGTCGGCAATAAAATAATAGAAAGTGTAAGTGATCCTGAAAGGATTGATTGTCCTATCCCTAAAAATTTAACGAATAATATCATTCCAAACAAACCATATACTATTGATGGTATTCCAGCCAATGATTCAGTTGCAAATCTTATAATATTCACAAGTTTACCAATTTTAGCATATTCTACTAAATATATAGCAGCACCAACTCCTATTGGAATAGTTATAATTAAAGATAAGAAAATTAACATCAAGGTAGATATTAACATGGGATATATTCCTCCACCATTTCTAGTAATTTTTAGTTCTAAATTATTATCGCGAAACATATTCTCTATATCTTTATTTTTCAAATCAGCAATATTTACTTTATCAATTTTCTTTATAATATCCCCTACTTTTATTTTAAAAGGTTCGTTTTTTAAATCTACTCCATTTTCAAAAATTGAATTTTTTGCCAAATAGCTAATATAATAATTAGAATCATCATTTAATTTTGATATTCCAACACCCCATTCATCGATAAATATATCATCTGTTTCTGATATATCATAATGCTCGCTTGTATGATTATTTTCAACATCCACATATACTGTTTTATCGTTATAGTCTGATGTGAAATAATCAAGATTAATTTTTTTATAGCCATTTTTAACGATGAAAATTGTTATAGAACTTAATAACAATACTGCTATTAATGTTGATATTTTTATTATTAGCTGTATTATCATTTCCTTTTTTTTTCGTTTATTTTGCATAATTATCTGACCCCTTTCTGATTTTTAAAAGAATCAAATTTACTATAATAATGAAGATAAACAATACTGCTCCTGTTGCAAACAACATCTCTTCATGTAACCCTGATGCATAACCTTGTTCTAAAACAATATTATTTGTAATCAATCTTACTTTATCAAATAAACTAGTAGGAAAATTTTGTTCTGGATTTCCAGCAACCAATATAACAGCCATCGTTTCTCCAATAGCCCTACCTATACCTAAAACAATAGCTGAAAATATACCACTTTTTGCAGCCGGTAAAATAATTTTAAACACAGTTTCTGTTTTAGTCGCACCTAATCCATAAGATGCTTCTATATACGATTTTGGTACTGCTGAAATTGCACTTTCACTGATACTGACAATAGTTGGCAGTATCATAATTGATAGTACTATAATTACACTTAACAATGAATCACCTACTTGAAATGGAGATATTATTCTAACTAAAGATACTATAACTGTATATCCAAATACCCCAAATAAGACAGAAGGAATACTAGCTAGTAATTCTATAACTGTTCGAAGCATTATTGCTATTTTTTTTCTGGCAAATTTTGATATGTATACTGCTGTAAATAAACTGATTGGAACACCTATAAACAATGCTCCTATTGTTGCGAAGACTGAAGCTACAATCATATATCCTATACCATATATATTCTGTGATGGTTTCCACATATCACCTGTCAGAAATTTTACTATAGAATAATTTCCTTCTATATTTCCTTTTATAAATGGCTGTATTCCTTTGAAAAAGATAAAAGCAGTAATTGATATTACTGCTATTACAGAAACTAAAGCACATGTTAGAAATATGAACTGAGAAATACGGTCTATTACACCAATATTTTTTCTTGTTTTATTCATATTCTTTCCTCTATTTTACTCTTATTGCTCCTGCTTCCTCTATCAAAGATTGTCCTTCGTCAGTAAAGATAAAATCTATGAATTTTTTCTCTGCATCACTTAATTTTGATGCTATATATATCATATTAAAGGGTCTTGATAATTTGTATTCCCCTGTTTGAACATTTTCAATATTAGGAGATATCCCTTCAATATTCATTCCTTTTAATTTGCTTTTATTTAAATCTAATGTGACAAAAGATATATATCCAATAGCATTATATTCGGATGCTATGTATGCCGCTACTTCACCATTACCTGATTTAATAGTCGCTCCTTGTGTCAAATTTTCATCCACGTTTGATAGTTCTTCAAAAGCCGAACGCGTACCCGATCCATTTTCTCTTGAGACCACTACAATTTTAGCATCTGTTCCACCTAATTCTTTCCAATTTGTAATCTCTCCTACATATATACCTTTTAACTGTTCCATTGTTAAAGCTTGAACTTCATTTTTAGGATTTACACAAACTGCAATCCCATCCATAGCTATTGGCATATATTCAACATCTTTTTTCTCTGCCTCTTTTAACTCTCTAGAAGCAAAACCAATTTTATATGTATTATCGTGTACATTTTTTATACCTGTAGAAGATCCTGAACTATCATATGCATATGTAACATCTGGATTCATTGCACTGAATTCCTCTAATAATTTAAGTGCTGCTTTCTCTACTGAAGTTGATCCTCCAGCATTTATAAAACCTTTAATTAAATTAGCGTCTTCTGAAGACTGATTTGAACTCGTATTGATTTCTTCACTATTACCACAACCCACAATTGCAACAACCATAGACAATGCTAATAACAAAACTAATAATTTTTTAATCTTTCTTCTCATAATTTACTCCTCAATTAATATATTTTTATTACATTCATATATTAACATGAAATAAATTATCCTTTGTTTTGAATATGTTATTGTTATATTAAGAATATGTTAATATTCTGTCTTGATTTTTCTAGCCAAATCTTCCATCGCATATTTGTAAGAACTAATACCAAACCCTGAAATTTGACCAATACAAGCTTCTGCAACTATAGATTTTCTCCTGTATTCTTCTCTCTTTGCAATATTTGTCAAATGTACCTCTATAGCAGGAACATGAACACTTCTAAGTGCATCTAATATTGCTATACTATAATGAGTATAGGCCCCCGCGTTTATAATGATTCCATCAAAATTTCTATAACAACTCTGTATAAAATTAACTATTTCACCTTCTATGTTACTTTGCTTAATAACAACGTCAATATCGTTTTTTATAGCAAAGTTCAAAATATTTTTTTCTAATTCCCTATAATCTGCTTTTCCATATATATTAACTTCTCTTATGCCTAAAAAATTCAAATTTGGTCCATTTATAACCATTAATCTAACTTTTTTCTTATTATAACCATCTATAATTTGCTGCATAACTTTGTTCATAATATCATGATCTTGATCAAATTCAATATTATTATCAATAGTTAAATGTGCTAACTCAGAATATTTACCACTTCTTTCATAATACAATTTATATAGATTTCCCAAATTATCATTAAGCAAAGGTCTGTCATTTATTTTTTCAGATTGTGCAATTTTCTCTATATCTCTCTTTATATATACTAGATATCCATTTTCTGCTAAGATTGCTACGTTTTTAGGATTTATCACAGTGCCACCACCAGTAGCTATAATACAATTACTAAATTTTTTCAAATCCTCCACATATTTTTCTTCAACTTCTCTAAAATAGTTCTCACCTTTTTCAAATAATTCTTTAATAGATTTACCTTCTTTAACTTCTATATATTTATCTAAATCCACAAAATTTCTATTCATTTTTAATGATAATCTCTCGCCTATTGTGGTCTTTCCACTTCCGGGCATTCCTATAAGTATAATGTTTCTATTCATTTTATCTCCTTACTTTTTTATCAATTTCCTTATTATATCATCTGTTATTTCATAACTAATATCTATATTTTGCCAAATATTTTCAGCAGATATTGCTTGAAATACTAACATTTTAATTCCGTTTTCAGCTATAGCATCTTTTCCTTTCAATGCTTTAAATCTTTTTAATAATAATGTATGCAATGGACTATATATCAAATCTATACATATTTTAAATTTCATCAACTCTTTTTCTTCTATAAGTAGTTCATCTATGTGACCAGTCATACCAACAGGTGTAGTATTAATCAACATATACCTATCATTTTTTATGTCATCATTAAGCTGAGAATAATCTACTACCTCTATTATATTTCGACATTTATTAAAAAAAATATTGCTGAAAATAACATTTTCTGTTTTTATTTTATTTCTAGTTAATATTGTTATTTTCTTAGCAGAAGAATCTAATAAAAAGGTTAAAACTGAAGCTGCGGCTCCACCACTTCCCATCATTACTATATCTTTATTTTCTACATTTATATGTAAATCTTTCATCATATATTTAAAACCAAAATAGTCTGTATTATAACCTATAAGTTTACCATTTTTGACATGTATAGTATTTATTGCTGAAATTTTTTTTGCTTCATCACTTATTTCATCAACTATATCAACCATTCTTCTTTTATAAGGAATAGTAATATTTACTCCATTATAATTATTTTTTATTTCTTCTAATAACTGATTCTCATCTATTTTGTCTATATCTAATATATCGTACACATCATCCGTATTTATCTTTTTGTAAATCTCATTATGTATATAAGGTGATAATGTATATGATATATTTTTACCCATTAAACCATATCTACTCACGCATTCACCTCTGATAAAATTGTATCCATTATAACTATTGCAGTAGCATTATCTATGACAGGAATCACTCTAGGTACAATACATGCATCGTGTCTTCCTTCTATGCTTATTTTTTCTTCCCTATTCGTATTAATATTTACAGTATTTTGCTCTATGGATATACTAGAAGTAGGTTTTACAACTGTTTGATAATAAATCGGCATTCCATTGGATATACCGCCTATTATTCCACCATTATTATTAGATGATGTTTTTATTTCTTTATTATCCATATAATACTCATCATTAGATTCTTTTCCAGTAATATGAGCAAATTTTTCCCCGGCTCCAAACAAAATACCTTTAATTGCAGGTATTGAAAAAATCATTCTCGAAATTTCTGATTCCAATGAGTTGAAAAATGGATTTCCAAAACCTGCAGATAATCCAAAAACATAAGTTTCAATCATTCCTCCAACCGAATTTCCTCTTTCAGCTGTTCTCTCAATCAATTTTTCAATTAATTCTTTTGATTCCTTTGAATGCAATGGGAACGCTTCATTTCCTATATCTTTAAGCATATTTTTTAGCTCAAATATATTTTCTATATGACCTTGATCCATTATTCCTGCTATAGAACATATTTTACTATATATTTCTATATCATATTTCTCCTTAATATAACTTGCACAAAGTGCACCTGCAAATACTAGAGGTGCTGTCATTCTACCTGAAAAATGACCGCCACCTCTATAATCATTATATCCATTGTATTTCTTATATGCTGAATAATCTGCATGCCCGGGTCTTAGCAAATTTTTTATCTTACTATAATCCTTGGAATTATAATCTTTATTTTTTATAGTTGCACAGATTGGTGCACCTGAAGTATATCCATTAAAGATTCCACTTATTATCTCAACTTCATCTGACTCATTTCTTGAAGTTGAATATTTATCTTTTTTAGGTTTCCTTCTTTCCATCTGAAAATTAATGTATTCTAAATTGATTTTAAATCCAGCGGGAAAATTATCTATAACAATACCTATTTTATCGCCATGTGACTCTCCAAATAAACTTAATTTTAATTTCTGACCATTCCATACAGAACCCATAATACCTCCTACAAATATCTTATATTTCCATTTAAATTTTCATAATCTTTCCAGAATTTGGGATATGATTTTTTCACACTTTCATAATTTGAAAGTGTAATCTTTTTATTAGCTATAGTTGCTGCTATACCAATCATCATAGCTATTCTATGATCATTATAACTATCTAAAAAGGCATCTCCATTCAATTCATCTATACCGATAATTTTAAGAGCATCATCATATTCATAAATATTGCCACCCAGTTCTTTTATAATATCGTATGTAGCACTTAATCTATCGCATTCTTTTATTCTAAGTCTAGCAGCATTAATAATATTAACTTCAACTCCCTTTGTTAATGAAGCAGCTAAAGATAAGATTGGAATTATATCAGGAATGTTTTTTGCATCAATAGAATATTTTATTTTCTTTTCATCAATATTGTATTTTTTTCGCATATCGGATAACTCATGTAAATGTTTAAATATTGCAAAATCCCCTTGAGAAGATTTTTCAATGCTATTATACTTTATTTCAGATCCAAGATAATTAGCAACTGCCCAAAAAGCAACTTGAGAACAATCTGCCTCTACTTCATACTCTATACCTGAATATTTTTGATTCTTTTTTATATAAAACTCATATTTATTATCTACTATACTGATATCTACTTCTATACCAAAATTTTTCATAACATCCATTGTGAGATCAACATAACTCTTAGATTCAAGTTCATTCTTCAATATTATTTTCACATCTTTTTTTACTAATGGTGCAGCCATCATTAAACCTGTGATAAACTGTGAACTTATACTTCCGTCTATATAAAATTCATCTACACTTAAAGTATCATTTATATATAATGGTAATTTACCTTGATTTGTTTTATATGCTATTTTATTATTATCAAATATCTCAAAATATGCATCTAATGGCCTTTTACTTAATCCTTCTGATGCTATAAATTTTGTTTTTTTCATGTTAATCATAGCTATAGGAATAATAAATCTTAATGTAGAACCTGATTCATTACAATCAAATTCAACAATTTTATTATCCTCTTTAATGATATTGCCTTTAATTTCTAAGGATTTATCAATATTATTATATACTATAGTCGCTCCAAGTCTTCTACAACAACTTATAGTAGCCCTAATATCATCAGATAAGTCTACATTTTTGATGTGTGAAGTTTCACCTTCTGCTAAACTCGCACAGATTATAGCTCTGTGGCTAATACTTTTTGATGGTGGTAAAATGACCTCACCATTTAACTTTGCTTTATTTAATTCAATTTTATTCATATTATTTCCTCAGCCAAATCTTTTTTTACAATCTCTGCACTACCTATTTCTTTTAACATAATATAGTTAAGCTCTCCAGCTCTATTTTTTTTATCATGACTTAACATATGCGGTATTTCATCTAAACACATATCTGGCATTTCAAATGGTAATTCATATTTCTTCAATACTTCTTTTATTCTAGCTAATGTTCCAATTTTTGTAAACCCATTTTCTTCACTTATTTTAGTTATATAACTCATTCCCATGGCTACAGCTTGCCCATGAGTATAAAGCTTATAATTGAAATAATTTTCTATTATATGCCCATATGTATGTCCAAAATTTAAAATCATCCTGATTCCATTATCATAAGCATCTTTAGTTACATAATATTTTTTTATGAGTAATGACTTATACACTATATCCTCTAACTCTTCAAATATCGTAGATAAACTATGATTTTCTAGCAATTTAAACAACTCTAAGTCATATATCAATCCGTATTTTATTATTTCTGCTAATCCATCTGAAATCAATTCTTTAGTCAATGATTTCAAAAAATTCACATCTACAATTACTGAAATAGGATTATAAAATGTTCCTACCATATTTTTGCCATATTCAGTATTAACTCCTGTTTTTCCACCAATGCAACTATCAACTTGTGATAAAAGAGTCGTAGGAATATTAATAAATTCCACACCTCTCATATAAGTAGCCGCTACAAATCCAGATACATCACCTACTATTCCTCCACCCAAAGCAATAATCAAATCTGATCTAGTAAAATTTTTCATCGCTAACTGTTTATATATATCAGCAACAGTATCCAAATTTTTATTTTCTTCTCCTGCCTTAATAACTATGAAAAAAATATCAAATCCCGCATCTTCTAATATTTTTCTGAAATTTTTTCCATAAATATTATTTACATTTTCATCAGTAATAACTGTAATTTTATTTCCATCATATACTTCTTTAATTTTATCAGAAATTACTATACCATTACCCACATAGACATTATATAATTTCCCTGAATTTTTCATCTCTATTTTTTTTGTTTTTTTATCATTATTCATGGCTACCTCTTACATATAAATTGAAAAAGACAGTAAAAACTGCCTTTTTCAACTAATTTTTTTAAATATTAGTTTTCTTTAGTTTTAAATTTTTCCATCATTTCTATCAACATTGTTGATTGACTTGATAATTCCTCACTAGCTGCCGCTGTCTCTTCTGAAGTAGCTGAATTTGCTTGTACTACTGAAGAAATTTCTTCTGAACCTATCAATATTTCATTAACTGAAGCCAATTGATTTTCTGAACTTTCTGATATTTTATCAACATTCTCAGACATAGTTTCTGTTATTTTAGTTACTTTGTCCATAGCAGTATTTGTCGATTCAACATGTTCCATTCCTTCGTTAACAGCAAGCACAGTTTCTTCTATAAGAAGGGCTGTATCTTTTGCTGCACCTGCGCTTTTAGCTGCTAAATTTCTAACTTCATCTGCAACTACTGCAAATCCTTTACCAGCATCTCCAGCTCTAGCTGCTTCAACTGCAGCGTTAAGTGCTAATATATTAGTTTGAAACGCAATAGAATCTATGGTTTTTATAATATTTCCTATTTCTTCGGATTTTGCGGATATTTTTGCCATCGCCTTAGTTAAATCATCCATTTTATATCCAATATCTTCAATAGCTACTTTTGCCTCATCAGCACTTTCTTTACCTATTTTAGAAAACTCTACATTTAATTTTGTTTGATCTGTAATTTCATTTATAGTAGCAGAAAGTTCCTCAACTGATGCTGCTTGTTCTGTAGATCCTTGTGATAAAGTTTGAGATGCACTAGATACTTGCTCTGAACCACTGTTAACTTGCATAGCTGATACTCTAACTTCATCAACCATAGCACTTAAATCAGTTGTTATTTTTTTCATAGAAGAAAGGATAACTTCAAATTTACCAACATATTTATCTGTATGTTCTGATTCAACATTGAAATTTCCTATTGCCATAGTGTCTAAACTATCACCTATATCAGTTATAATATAGTTTAAATTCAGTGCCATTTGATTAAATGAATTAGATAATTTCCCTATTTCATCACCAGATTTTACTTCATTTTTGATATCAAAATTACCCAATACTATTTGCTCAGCTGACTCTTCTAATTTTTTCAGTGGCTTCAAATATTTACTAACAACAACAAATATTGCCAATATACATACTAATGTTGCTATAAGAGAAATAATAGCTGTAATAATTACGGCTCTTCTTTCTATAGCCGTTAGATCCCTTTTATATATACCTACCATTGACCATAGCGTTTTATCTCTAACATTTATAGGACTCATAAAACGGTACACTTCTCCACCATCTTCTCTAGTAGCAGTGATATAAAATTCTTCTTTTGTAACTATGTTTTGTCTCATTAGTTCAGCTTCATTTTCATATAAAATATACTCATAAATTGAATGTCCTGCATATACTTCCGAATCAAAAGGATCATATATAATATTCAAATTTTCAGAATACAAATCTGAAAACAAACTTGAATATCTTTCATCATGAACAGCAACACCACTAAATGCATCTATAGATAAATCTGCTTTAACAACACCTACAAAACTTCCCTTGTATATAATAGGAGCAGAAATTGAAATTACTTGATTACCATTTGTATCTGTATACGTTTCAGATATATACAAGTCATTTGAATTCTTAGTCTTTATATAAAATTCTTCATCTGAATATTTGCCTAATGATAATTCTTTTTTAAAATCATTATTGTTTGCCAGTTCTTCATTCATATATACACCATATCCACTATGTATATTTTTAAAGAATCTAGGTTCAAAATAAACACCCATACCAGTGAAATCGTCAAGCGACCCCATATTATTATGCAAAGATTGAATAATATAATTTTCTACTTTGAACTCATTTTGACTGATAACATCTAAAGTAACTCTACTTCTAATTTTCAGTTCCTCTTTAACTTCATCTTCTTCATCATTATTTGAAGTTATTTCCAAAATAGCATTATCATCCTCATCCATAAGTTCTGGAATGTATTCTGCTAAAGATTCAAGTGCAAAAATGTTTTTATCAAAAATCCCCTCAACCAATGTAGCTTTCTGCTCTGCTTCTTTTGAATACATACTGATAGCACCTGCATTTAATTCTGTAGTCATAATATTGTTAAAAACCAAAATCAATGTCAAAAATGACAATACAACTACAAGAAATAAAATTATAGCAATCTTTATGCTTAATTTCATGTTATACCATTTCTTTTTCATAAAATACCTTCTTTCTATCTAATTATATTTTTTATGCTATTATATATACCCTTATCTATAATAGCTTATTCATCATCTCTTTGAAAACATCAAATTTTATAGATTGGCCTCCATCAGATAATGCATTTTCGGGTTGATTATGTACTTCGACTATAATTCCATCTGCTCCAACAGCTTTCGCAGCTAAAGAAAGTGGTTCTATCAACCACCACAAACCTGAAGCATGACTTGGATCTACAATAACAGGAAGATGTGTTATTTTTTTAAGCAAAGGAATCGCTCCTATATCAAGAGTGTTTCTTGTATAATCTGAAAATGTTCTTATGCCCCTCTCACATAAAATTACTTTTTCATTTCCACCTGATAGTATATACTCTGCTGACATTAAAAATTCATTAATTGTAGCAGCTATTCCTCTCTTAAGTAATATTGGTTTATCTATCTTTCCTAATTCTTTCAACATGTCATAGTTTTGCATATTTCTTGCACCCACTTGAATAACATCTACATATTTCATATATTCATCTATATATTTCAAAGAAGTCAATTCCGTAACTACAGGAAGACCTGTTTTTTGCTTTGATTCATGCAAATATTTCAAACCTTCTACTTCTAATCCTTGAAAACTATAAGGACTAGTTCTAGGTTTGAAGGCACCACCTCTTAGAAATTCAGCTCCATTATCTGCAACAAATTTTGCAATATCAAGTATTTGCTCTTTACTTTCTACTGAACATGGACCTGCAATAACTGCAAATTCACCATCACCAATTTTTTTATCTCCTATTTGAATCACAGTATCTTCTTTTTTATTCATTCTGCCAAAAAGTTTTCCATCAAAATCTTTACTGACAGCAATTCCATTTATTAATTCTATCATATTTCACCTATTTAAATAATTTATCACAAGCTTCTTTAACATTGCTAACACCTATAATATCTATTCCCTTTATTTCTTTAGCTGCTACAATATTTGCTGTAGGTACTATAGCTTTTTCAAATCCCATTTTTTGAGCTTCCATAACCCTATTCTGTATAGAACCCACACCTCTTACTTCACCAGTTAATCCTACTTCTCCTAGTACAACAGTTTTAAAATCAATTGGTTTTTCTTTAAAACTAGAGGCTATTGCAGTAATTATAGCTAAATCTTGTGCTGGTTCTTTCAGCTGTATTCCACCTGTAACATTAATAAAAACATCACACGATTGAATATTCATACCTACAATTTTTTCAAGAATTGCAACAAGTAAAGCTATCCTATTTTTTTCTACACCTGTAGTTATTTGTTTAGCAAATCCCATAGGCGAATATGCTACTAATGCTTGTATTTCTACTAGCATGGGTCTACTTCCTTCTAAAGATGTACTCACAACCGTTCCATATGCATCTTTAGGTCTTCCTTCAATAAATATTTCTGATGGATTTTCTACTTCATTCAATCCGTTTTCTCTCATCTCAAAAACACCAATTTCATTCGTAGAACCAAATCTGTTTTTTACTGCTCTAAGCACTCTAAATGAAAAATGCCTTTCTCCTTCAAAATATAACACTGTATCTACCATATGTTCTAAAACCTTTGGACCTGCTATATTTCCAGATTTAGTAACATGACCAATTATAAATGTAGCCATTTTCCTCGATTTTGTCATTCTAAGTACTTCAGATGTTATTTCTCTAACTTGACTAACTGTTCCTGGGGCTGATGTTACATCAGGTTTATATATAGTTTGAATAGAATCCAAAATCAATATATCTGGCTCTTCTTTTTTTATATACTTCGATATGATATCAATATTTGTTTCAGATAAAACATATAAATTTCCCTTACCTACGTTAAGTCTACTAGCTCTCATTTTTATTTGTTCAGGAGATTCTTCACCCGAAACATACAATACACTTAATCCTTGATTAGAACATGTATTTGCTACCTGTAAAAGTAAAG